>Ga0172373_10001077_pt1 | contig 44364 bp, 26 predicted proteins | sample Lak10m_2_FD_114546 | JGI IMG/M metagenome (GOLD analysis project Ga0172373, IMG submission 114546) | Freshwater microbial communities from Kabuno Bay, South-Kivu, Congo - kab_092012_10m | ecosystem: Environmental > Aquatic > Freshwater > Lake | place: Democratic Republic of the Congo... | reverse complement strand
GCAATTTCAAACTGGGTTGCGACCAAGCAACCGCCCTTCGGGGCACTGAAACCTTTCCAGCTTACCGCATCCATACCCTTCCCGACTGTTGCGACCAAGCAACCGCCCTTCGGGGCACTGAAACCCACCCATTTTGGAACAATGCTGATTTGAAAATAAGTTGCGACCAAGCAACCGCCCTTCGGGGCACTGAAACCCAGTTCTTTTGCACCATGAATAATATTCCCATAGTTGCGACCAAGCAACCGCCCTTCGGGGCACTGAAACCCCAATTAAAGGAGAGCCGCAGTGCGCGATGAGCCGTTGCGACCAAGCAACCGCCCTTCGGGGCACTGAAACCTCACCAATGTCGGTGATTTCCTGCAATTCGCTCAGTTGCGACCAAGCAACCGCCCTTCGGGGCACTGAAACGTAAACAATACTGCCCATCCCGTATGCCAGCCCACCGTTGCGACCAAGCAACCGCCCTTCGGGGCACTGAAACTTTGGGGGTAGCGGTTCGTCATTTTTACTGCCGGATGTTGCGACCAAGCAACCGCCCTTCGGGGCACTGAAACCATACGCATAATGTGACCGGATATACTGTTTCTGGTTGCGACCAAGCAACCGCCCTTCGGGGCACTGAAACTTCAAGAGGTTACGTTAGAGAAGGCTGAATTGATTAGGTTGCGACCAAGCAACCGCCCTTCGGGGCACTGAAACGTGATTCATCCCCCATCCCGACCGATTCCATGATGTTGCGACCAAGCAACCGCCCTTCGGGGCACTGAAACATAACCGGGTTAAGCACCGCGTCCAAATTTACGCGTGTTGCGACCAAGCAACCGCCCTTCGGGGCACTGAAACTCAAGTAAACGATTGCTCATATAGCGATTATCGCTGTTGCGACCAAGCAACCGCCCTTCGGGGCACTGAAACGTCTTGATCTGCTCTGCCACCTCTAGCGTAATGACTGTTGCGACCAAGCAACCGCCCTTCGGGGCACTGAAACTGATTTTCAATCGCTATGGCGATTAACTCATCTGATGTTGCGACCAAGCAACCGCCCTTCGGGGCACTGAAACGCGTCTTCGGCTTCGGCGTCTTCGGGGTTGCCGTCTGTTGCGACCAAGCAACCGCCCTTCGGGGCACTGAAACGTCAGGAATGGTGTACATAGTGTGTCTCCTTAGTTGTTGCGACCAAGCAACCGCCCTTCGGGGCACTGAAACACTCCCCAACGACGGGGATGGGCGTGGTGAGCCAGGTTGCGACCAAGCAACCGCCCTTCGGGGCACTGAAACCAAATCAGGCCGTGACGGGTCAGAGAATTGACGATGCTGTTGCGACCAAGCAACCGCCCTTCGGGGCACTGAAACTCTGATAACGTCAATGTGAATCCGTTGCGGAAATTGTTGCGACCAAGCAACCGCCCTTCGGGGCACTGAAACGCCGTTAAATGGGTTTGTGTGCTTTATAAAGGACAGTAGTTGCGACCAAGCAACCGCCCTTCGGGGCACTGAAACTGTCGGCGTCCCCCAACATGCTCAGCAGGATGCGGGGTTGCGACCAAGCAACCGCCCTTCGGGGCACTGAAACCGCAGTAGGCACCCCATTCTTCCCGCAGTCGGTATGTTGCGACCAAGCAACCGCCCTTCGGGGCACTGAAACCGATCAATCCCCTTCGTGTCGGCTACAAACACGAGTTGCGACCAAGCAACCGCCCTTCGGGGCACTGAAACGTGAAAGGGTCTCCATCTCCATAAAACCCGATTGCGTGTTGCGACCAAGCAACCGCCCTTCGGGATGCAGGCGCAACGGGGCGGCGCGTCTTTATGGAGTTGTGCAGGCGCGGGTGCAAGGATGCGGTTGCGAGGAACGGGGAGGGTGCGCCCTCTCCTTCCGGTTCGAACGGAGAGGGACGCGGTGCAGCGCCGCCGCTACGAGTTCAGTTCCGGCGGCAAATGGTCGAAACGGTTCTGGTAGCGCAGAATCGTCAGTCCGTTCAGGAAGTCAATATGCGTGACCGCCGTATTGTAGTGGTAGAAGCGCAGGTCATTCCCCGGCAGCAGGTTCAACAGGGCTTTAATCAGGTGATCCATAAACGTCCCGTGTGTGACGAGGACGAGGCGCTGGTCGCTGTTGGATTGCATCCGCAGCGCATTCGCCACGCGAATCGCCCGCATCTGGCAGGCTTCGAGCGATTCCAGCCCCGCCGCCGGATTCCACCAGCCATCCTCGCGCACGTCCGGCGATAGGATCACATTGGGGAAGCGTTCGTTGATCTCGCGGCGGCTCAGGCCGGGTAGCCCGACAATGCCGCGTTCATCCTCGTGGTGCAGGAAGATGCCGCCGTGTTCGTGAATATCCACCCAGATTTCCGGTTGCAAGTCCAGCGCCGCCGCGATGGGCTGGCAGGTTTGCAGCGTCCGCAGCATCGGGCTGACGTACAGGCGGGTGGCGCCCAACCCGTAAACCGGCTTGCGAACGGCGGGCGGCTGTTCCACCCAGCGGTCAACATTGAGCGCCTCGCCCACGAAACGGCCTACGGCGGCGGCCTGCTTCAGGCCGAGTTCGGTCAGCGCAGGGTCGGCCTCCTGCCGGTTGGTGGGGTCGGCCAGCATGGTCGCGTTGTTCTGCGATTGTGCATGACGAATCAGGTAAAGCTGCATAGGGTTCCTCGTCTTCTGGAGTGTCGCCATTGTACACGATGGGCGTGGGATGAGGGATAGCAGGGGTTTGCATATAAAAAGTTCACTAGAAAATGGCACTCACCTATAGACAGTGCTAAGAAAGAGTGTATGATTTGGATTGCATGAGATAACCTGTCCTAGCGGGTTTGAGGTGAAAGCAGAATGCCGGTTTATACCTATCGCCGTGAAGACGGCACAACCTTTGATTATCGTCAGAAGTTTCTGGACGATCCGCTAACGGTGGATCCCGATTCGGGCCAGCGTGTGACCCGCGTGGTTCAGGCCGCTGGCATCATATTCAAAGGCTCCGGCTTTTACATCAACGACAGCAAAAGCTCCTCTAAGAGTACGATCGGCACGCCGCCGCCTTCCAAAGACAGCGACGCCAAGCCCACCGACTCCAAGAGCGACAGCAAGACCGAGGCTAAAAGTGAGGCCAAAGGCGAGGCCGCCAGCACGAGCAAGCCTGCCGAAGCGCCCGCCAGCAAGCCGGAGCCGAAGGCCGCTGCCGCCGACTGAGCGCCTGCCACGCATTTGCTTGCGAGACGCCCGCCGATTGCTGCGGGCGTTTTTCATGTAGAATCCCCCACCCCCTACAGGGGCAAGCCTCACTCGCCAGTGATGCCCGTCATCTCGACCGATTCGACAAACCAGCGTTGCAAGATGAAATACAGCACCAGTAACGGCAGGATGTTCAGGAACGTCCCACTCATTTTGACCGCTTCGTTCAGGCGGTCAAAAATGTTCACCGTCCCCGGCGGGTACATATTTTCATAGGCTTGCGTGAACTTGGAAAGCTGCATCGGCAGGGTGGTCACGCCGCCTTCGAGGAAGATCACGGTGAGGAAGGTTTCGTTCCAGTACCACACAATCGAGAAGATGAACGACACGATATAGGCCGGCAGCGCGGACGGCACCGCGATGCTGAAAAAGATGCGGATGTCCGAAGCGCCGTCCAACCGGGCGGATTCCTCCAACACCTTCGGCAGCGACAGAAAGCCCTGATAGAAAATCAGCACGAAAATCGCGCTCTTGTAGCCTTGCCCCAGCAGCGCCGGCAGGATGAGCGCCAGCGGATTGCCCAGCAGCCCCAGATCGCGGTACATCAGCATTTGCGGGATGACGGTGTTCTGCGGCGGGATGATGAACGTGGAGAGCAGCAGCAGAAAAACCAGCGTTTTGCCCCGGAATCGGTAACGCGCCAGCCCATACCCCACCAGCGAACACACCACCGTCTGAAGCAGCGAGGGAATCACGCTGATAAGGATGGACGTGAGCAGTGTGTTGGGATAATCCAGCACGCGCAGCGCCTTCTCGTAGTTGCCGAGGAATAGTTCGGTGGGAACCCACTGCACCATCGGGTTCAGCAGGTCGCTGGCGCTTTTGATGCTGGTGATGAACATGAACAACAGCGGTTGCAAATACACAAACCCGATGGCGATCAGCAGCGCGTACAGGACGATGCTGTAGACCAGCCCCCGGCGGGCGCGGTTGCCCAGCAGAACGCTACGCAGGTAATCGGCAAAGGGATGATGAAGGAATGACATTAGCGCGTCCCCCTGCTCGCCCACTTCATCAGGAAGAAATAGACCAGCGCCAGTAGGATGACCATCAGCCCGAAGTACAGGAAGGCCATCGCGCTGGCATAGCCGATGCCGCCATGCACATCGTAGGTCTGATCGTAGATGTAGCGGATTACTTTGTTCTCGGAAAAGTGCGAGAGGGTGACGACAGTGTACACGGCGTTGACCACCGTCGCCGTCGAAAGGGATGGCAGCACGATCTTCCAGAAAATCTCCCAGCTGGATGCGCCGTCAATCGCCGCCGCCTCGTAGATACTGCGGTCAATCTTCTGCAAACTCGACAGGTAGATCAGAATTTGCACGCCCGAAAACCACAGGATGAGAATGAACGAGGTGAGCAGGTATTGCACCGGACTGCGCAGCGCGGGGGGAAGTGTCGCCAGAAATTCGACCACCGCCGGAATGTTGGCGATACCGGGCGCGGAGGCCGCCCCCTGCGCCGTCAGTTCCTTAATGACCGGCCCGCTGGTGATGACGATGGGCAGGAAGAAGATGATGCGGAACAGCCCCTTCAGCCGGAACTTGACGTTCAGGAACAGCGCGATAATCATGGCGAAAATCAGCACAATCGGCACCGAAACCAGCGTTTCGACAGTATAGCCGATCAGCAGTTCGATGAAGTTGGGGTCGGTAAACAGGGCGCGGCTGTAGTTCGCCCATTCGCTAAATTCCAGATTGATGCCCGAAGCCGTCACCGTGACCTGATTGAAGCTGTAGTTCAGCGTTTGTACCAGCGGCGCCGCCATGAACAGCGCGAAGCCCACAATCCAGAGCAGGATGAAGCCGTAGCCGTACAGCGCCTCGCGGGTGCGGAGGGTGATTTCGCGGCGGTTGTTGCTGCGCCCGTTCATGGTGCATCCTCCACAAGCAAAGCGTTTTGAGCCGCGACGGTGATTCTGCTGCGCACAAACGGGCTGTCGGTATAGTTGACGATGATCTGCCGTCCGTTCACGTAAGTGGTGGCGAACACGCCCGCCGCCAATTGCTCATGCGCGACGATGGCCTGCCCGCGCACAGGAGCCAGCAGCGCGTTCATCCACTGGTAGGTGCTGCGAATTTGCGCCCCCCACTGGTCGAACGACGAGGTGTAAATCCACGCGGAACGGGTGTTGAGCATGTTGGCGGTGGCCTCGTGCGTGAGGAAGAACGAGGGGTACATGCCAAATTCCACATGCCGCAGCAGGTCAAGTTGCAGATTGGGGGAGAAGTTCAACGCGCCGCCGTAATACGGCACAAACCCCGCCAGCACAATCGGCAGGAACGGCACCGCCTGCGAGGTATACACATAGCCGTTATCGCCCAGCGGCATATCGTAATAGGCTTGCATCAGCCCGAACAGGTAGTCGTTGGGGCGGTAAAAGGTCAAGCGTTCCGGCGCAACCGCCAGCACAGCCTGATACGCGCCTATCGCATCCTCGCGGTTGAGGCGGCTACTGTCGCGGAAGTCGCTGTAGAGGGTGGAGCCTATCGTATCGAGCGCCAGCCCCGCCGGAAGCTGTGCCGCCACCGCGCCCGACAGCGCCGCAAAACGCTCCCGCAGGGGGTTGATGCTGAAATAATGACCGTATAGACGGTTGAAGCCTTCCAGACTGCGGTTGGTGATCGCCATCGCCACATCGCTGCGCGGCGAGTAACCCGCTTCTTCCCAGTAGGCGGACTGCGGATCGAGGTACAACGAGAAATGCCCGCCCTGCTCCACGAGAGTTGCCGCGAGGTCGCGCAGGTCGTCCAAACTGCCCAGCCCGCCCTCCAACGCCAATCCGGTCGGGGGCATACTGGACGCGCCGAACGGTTGCCAGCCGTAGTAGATAACTTCCGGGTTCGGGAGTTGCAGGCTGTCGAGGATGTCGCGCATCTGCGCCACCGTCGTCATCGAGATAAGCCGATCCCAGAACAGCACCCGTTCTTTGTCGCCGCCCAGAAATTCCAGACGGATGCCGATGTTCGGGTTGGGGTCATCGGCCTCGTGCAGCCACCCGCTGCCGATGAGATAACGCTGGTAACTGTGCGCCATGCCGACATAACTGGCTTCGTCGCCCGTCAGGAAACGGTAATGCACCACTGCGTCGAAGGCGTTCGGCTGACGCTGCACGGCAGTCACGCCCGCGCCAGAACGGTTGGTGGCCTGAAAGTAGCTCTCGTGATAGATGAAGGTGTGGTAAAGGAAATTGAAATTGGTGAGGATGCCCGCCGGATGCACCTGTAGTTCACCGAAGGCCGCGCCCTTCTCGACCACCGACAGGAAAGCGTTCTCGCCCTCGCCATGCACCATGCCCAGAACCGGAAACGAAATCGGATAGGGTGGCCTGACCCGCGCATTGTAAGGCGCTACGGCGAGGATGCCCAGATCGTCGCCGTAATACCGCCCATAGAACATATCTTGGGCTTTGGTCGAATCGGCGAAGCGGATCAGGCTGCCGATCCCGTCCGGCACGAACATATAGCCGGGGGTGCTGCTGCCGCGTGTCGCCCCCATGAAGGGATACACATAAACCTGCCCCAAGCGGAACACCACATCATCCTCATGGATGGACGCGAACGGCACTTCGACGCGCACCCCGTCCGCTTCAAGCTGCACCGTCATCTCGACGGTGATGGCGTAATCCTGAAACGTCACCCGCGCCGAGATACCCTGTTCGATGGGAGTCACTTCCAGCGTGTGCGGGGCGTTGGCGAGAGAAACACGCTTGCTGACGGCCTTCTCATCCAGATATTCGATGCTGATTCCGCTTTGCGCGAACGCCCGCCACGATTTATTGAGCCGATCACCCTCGATGGTTTCGTCAATGCCGGAATGCCACAGGTAGCCGCTGCGCTTGTCCAGCAGTTTGAAGGCCAGCGTAGCCGAATCAATATACAGTTGGAACGTGTCGTTTTCCGCCGCCAGCGCGTAAGAAGCGGGGATTTCCGGCGGGGCGACATCGGCGCGGGCGCGGTGCGGCGGCGCGAAGATGACCACCAGCAGCAGAGCCAGCAGCGGCAGCGCACGGTCTGCGAAGCGGCGGAAGTTAGCCATGCAAACTGACCTCCTGAATGATGGCCTGAATGAACTCGAATAACTGATTGAACAGCACATACAGGATGTAGCCGGTCAGCAGGAACATCGCCATCGTGAACAACGTGGTCAGGATGTTGCGCGTGGTTTCGGAGAAGGTGTAGTTGTGAACCTCTTTCACCATGATGATGAGCATGATCGCCGCCCAACCCCACATCAACTGGGTGGAGAAGGTATACAGGAAGGCTTCGTTGAGCGTGAGCAGGTTGGAAATGAGCGTGATGGGCAGCGCGAACAGGACATAAGGGAACAGGCTGTAGGCGCTGCCGATGATGACATGGCGCAGGCGGCCTTCCCCATCGCTGATGGTGGCGATCATATAGTTGGCGGCATTCCACAGCAGCAGCGGCAACACCGTGTACAGCACTTCGGTTTCCGGCTGAATCTGCCAGAGGGTGCTGTATGGGCTGAACAGGAATCCGGTGATATACAGCGACAGCACCCGCACCACCAGCACCCATGCGTAGATGAGGAAGGCGAAGAACAGGCTGCCGCGCAGGTTGTACTTGATGTCGTAAAAGCTGTCGGCGGGCTGCTTGATGAAGCGGAACAGGAACACAAAATCATCCACAAGGCGGATTTTTTGCGCCGCCCGCGCCCGCCGCCGCAGCGGGTTCAGCCAGCCGTAGCGCCGTTCTAAGCGCGTAAAAATGTTCTTGGCGACCCACAGGCCGAACAGCACGACGAGCGCCCCCGCCAGATATTGCTGCAAAATGGCGTTGCGCATTTCCCAGAAGGTTTCGGAATAGCCGCTGCGATCTTCGGCATAGCGATAGTACAGAAGCGCGTTGGGGTAATCGTTCTCCTTGTAGTAGGCGTCGCCAATCGCCTGATACGCCATGTTGAACAGCCCGTTATGCGTCAGCACGTCCTCGAAATACGGCTTGGCCTGTTCGTACAACCCTTCTATAAACAGGCTCACGCCCGTGTGGACTTCCCGCGCAAAGTCGGTCACTTGGTACACGACAATCGCGTTCTTTTCCTTGTCCAGCACGTACAGATTGTCCCCCACCCGTTCGATGGCGGTGGGGTCGCTCAACAGGCCAAGCCGCTGATCGCTGTTGTCCTGCGTGCCAAAGGTAAACAACAATGTCCCGTTCAGATCGTATTCATAGATCGAGCCTTGTGCGCTGACCGTCACCAGCAAGCCATCGTCGCTCACATCCAGATCGCGGAAAGTGCGGGAACCGAAATGGGCGGGAAACAGGTTTTTACCGGACACGGTGAACCGGCTAATACTGTTGGAGCGGTCGGTGCCGGCGGTCACGGTATAAACCAGCGATTGACCGTCAATCGCCACGTTGGAAGGGGACGCCGCCTCGTTCTTGATGAACTGATCCAGTTGTTCTTTGGTCAGGAACAGGCGCTGCAAAATCATCTTGAGCGACATTTCGGCTTCGTTCGCGCCAAAATAGCCGATGAAATGCCCGTCCGCGTTCATGATCGCCAGACCGTCTACCGAGCCTTCGCTGACGATATACAGGTTTTTGCGCACATCCACCGCAATCTTGCGCGGCAGAAATTCGCGGTTCTGCCCGAACAGCGGTTCGGAAGGCCGACCAAACTCGTTGACGAGGCTGCCGTTTCTGTCCAGCACGATAATCGTATTCCGGGCGGAGTCGGCGATATACAGCGTGCCTTCCGCGTCCACGCACAGGCCAGTGGGCGCTTGCAGGATGTCCTTGCCGAACTCCGCCACCTGCTGCAAAGCGGTATCGAATTTGACGATGCGCCCGTTGCCGGTATCCGCCACATACAGGAAGCCATCCGGCGCGTAAAACATATCCTCTGCGCCCGAAAGCGGCAGGTCTACTTCTTCCAGCGGGGTATAGGCATCCTGCGACGGGTAAATAGACCCGCCCGGCCCCCACGCCCACGTATTATAGGGCGAGTCGGCTTTGAGGGGCGCGACCCGCACCAGCAACCCGACCATGACGAGCAGAATGAGCCGTAGCTTGTTCATTTCAGCCCCGAATGCGACATGGTACTCATCACCTGACTTTGCAGAAAGATGAAAATAAGCAGGTTGGGCAGGAACATAATCAGCGCCGCCGCCGCCGCGATCCCCTGCCCGGCCACACTGTTCGCGCCAGTGGTGGTGGTGGTGAGCGTACTCAGGTAAAAGGCGAGGTTGCGCAAACTCTCGTTGTTGATATACAGCGTGGACGTGTCGGCGTTGTTCCATGCGGCCTGAAACGTCAGAATGGCGATGGTCGCCAGCGCCGGACGGATCATCGGCAGGATGATGCGTAAATAAATCCACCAGTCGGATGCGCCGTCAATCTGCGCCGCCTCGATCACTTCGTCGGGAATGCCGTCAATGAACTGCTTGAGCAGGAACAGCCCCACCGGCATCGCCAGCATGGGCAGGATATGTACCCAGAAGGTATCCAGCAGATTGAACTTCTGGATGACCAGAAAACGCGGGATGGTGACGGCAATCGGCACGAACATCAGCGCGATATTGTTGATGGTGAACAACGTGTTTTTGAGCTTGAAACGTTTCTTGGACAGGGCATAAGCCGCCGCGCTGGATACCAGAATGGAAGCCGCCACTGTGACAAGCGTAATCAGGACGCTATTGAACAGGTAGCGGCTGACCGGAATGCCAGAATTGGTCAGCTTGGAGAACAGGTCGGTGAAGTTCTGGGTGGTGGGGCTGACCACGAAAAAGCGCGGCGGGAAGGCGAACAACTCGTCCGGCGGTTTGAAGGCGCTGGAAAAGATGAAGACGATGGGCAGCAGCATAAACACCGACAGCGGCAACAGCAACACATAAAACTTGAGCTGGCTGACGTGAAAGCCTTGCGGGTTGATCCCCCGGTTGCGTACTCCGGTATAGCGGCTGAAGCGGCTGACTCTGCGCTTGCTCATCGTGTGATTACCCCTCGCTGGCAAATAGGCGATTGGAAACACGGGTGAAGAACAGCACCATCAGCAGCAGCACCACCGACACGGCAGCCGCATAGCCCATCTCGTAGCGCAAAAACCCGTAGTCCTCGATGTGGTTGACGATCAATTGTCCGGCATACTGCGGCGTGGGGTTGCTGCCCGAAAGCGTCACCCCGATTGCGCCGGCCTGAAACGTGCCCACAATAGACATGACCGCGCCAAACAGCATTTGCGGCTTCATAGACGGGATGGTGATGTAGAAAATCTCCTGCCAGCGGCTGCTCATGCCATCCATTGCCGCCGCTTCGTACAGTTCCGGGCTGATCTCCAGAATGCCCGCCAGCATCGCCAGAAAGCCAATTCCCATGCTGCTCCACAGGGTCACGATAATCATAATCGGCATTAAGTAGTCGGGCGATTGCAGCCATTGAATCGGCTCTCGCAGCAGCCCTAAGCCCATCAGGAAGCTGTTCAAATAGCCGGTCTGATCGCCGCTGAACAGCGTTTTCCAGACCACCGCCATCGCCACGCCTGCCGTCATGGAGGGCGAATACAGGATGAGCGCGAAGATGGTGCGCGGGATTTTGGGAAGCTGTGCCAGCATCCACGCCAGCATAAACGCCAGCGCATACCCGCCCGGCCCGACGATCACCGCGAACTGGATGGTGTTGGGCAGCACGTAGCGCATGAAGGTGTCGTCCCGCGTGAGCAGGGAAATGTAGTTGTCCATGCCGACGAAACGGGGCGCTTGAATGGCATCGAAAAAGGTGAACGAGAGCAGGAAAGCCGCCAGCACCGGCACCACGATGAACACGATGAACAACAGCCCGTAGGGGGACAGGAAAATGTAGGCGCTGCCTTCTTTTGCGCGCCAGTTCTGGAAAGATTGACTAATTTGCATGTTCCATCCACGCTTTCACCGTCTCAATCGTGGGGATGTTGAACCCCCGCACCGGCTGACCTGCCACCAGATAGCCGAACTCCTCCATCTTGCGGGCGATTTCACGATTAATCAGGATGATGGAACGGTCAATCGCCACACGCGGGTTCACGCCGTCGAACACAATCCGGTTCCAAGCGTTGCTCAACTCGCGCTCCTGCATGTAACTACCGGGCAAGCGCACCGGTTCCTGTAGCCACTGCCATTGTTCCTGAATGGCGGTTCGGTGTTCTTCGGGAATATCCAGATGGTTGAACGCTTCCAGATTGGCGCTGAACCACAAATACTCGCGCCCATAATTCAACAACAGTTGTTCCTGAAACTCGGATTGTATTTCGGTGGACATCCACCACTGCAAGAACTGCCACGCGGCCTGCGGCTTGTCGGTATTTTTGAACACAATGTCGGTCTGTGCCGAACCGGTGGCATAGCGGTTTTGCGTGCCATCTGCCAGCACCGTCGCCGGATACAGGTCAATCCCCCACAACCCGCCGATCTCCGGCGCGGCAGTCGCCAGCTTGATGTAGGTCTGGGCGTTGGAAATGCCGATGGGCTGCGTGCCATAGCGGAAGCTCTGATAAAAACTCTCGGTGGTCAAAGGCATCCCGTAGATGGTGAAGCTATCCGCCATGAATTTGATAGCCGAAACCGCCGCTTCGCTTTGCAAGCCGGTGGTCAGGCCGTCGTCGCTGTAGAGTTGCGCGCCATAGTTGAACAGGTAAGGGGCGGTGAGCAGGTAGCCTTTTAACCCGCTGCCACTGGAAAGCGGCGTACTGTAGTTCATGCCATACCGCTGCAATTCCGGTAGGCGTTCAAGCACCTCCGGCCATGTGCGCGGCACGGTGATGCCCAGCGAATCGAGGATGTCTTTGCGGTAGAACGTCACCCAGAAGTCCTGCGTTTCGGGGATGGCATATACCGACTCGTCAATGATGTAGCTGAGAAGCGAACCGGGCGCATGGATGCGAATGAACGAATCGAACCCCTCGAAGGAGCGCAGATCGTACAGGGCGTTGCGGATCGCCAGTTCAAACGGAATGTTGGTACTCACGCCCATCGCCACATCCGGCTGAATGCCCGCCGCGTTCGCCAGCACCAGTTTGGTTTCGTTGGGCATAATCGAGAATTTGACGCGAATGCCGGTTTGCGGCGTGAACATCCCGTCCACCATCTGTTGCAGCAGGTCTACATACTGCCGGGGACGGTTCACCCACACTTCTAACTCGTCATCCGCCGCGCCAATCGTTTGATACGGGTCTGGCTCAAAAGAGTGGATGAAGCGTTTGGCATCCTCGACCAGCGCCGTTGTGAACGGCACAGCCGGCGTTACCGGAATGCGTTCGGGCGAATGGAGGGTGATTTTGTCCAGCGCCAACGGTTGATCTTGCAGCAGCGGCAGCAGCGAACCTAGTTGTTGCGCCGCCGAACCAGTGCCTTCCGAGAAGCGGCTCATATACACCGGAATCTTATCCGGGTCGGCGGCGAGGAATTGCAGATTGTTGATCGCCATCTGGTAGGTGAGTACTTCCGGCGACGCGCCACTGGGGTCAATCGAAAGCAGCGTGTCCTTGTCGTCAATCAAGTTCTGAATAAGGGTATTCAGGCGTTCCTGAATATCGGGAATGTAGTTGGAGATCACCCATTCTTTGAACGGGTCGCGCTGGTTGCCGGTCAGTTTGCGAATTTCCAGCGCGAGGGCGTTGATGTCCAGCAGCGCCTTCTGGATCGTTTCGATGGCGGGCAGGTAAGGCGCGTTGGTCGCCTCAATACCCAGCACGTTCACGCCCTGATGCAGAAAAATCCGGTACGGCGTTTCCTCGCCCAGCGTCACATCCACCCAATCCGCCGTATAGCGAAAGGGTATCCTATTTAGCTGCGCGAACGGCACCACGCCATTGACCGTGATGCGGCGGAACACGGTGAAACTGCTGCGCGTGTTTTGCAGGGCGCGTAGCGTGAGGGCGTACAAGCCATCCTGCGGAACGTCCACCGTGTAGTACACGGCGCTGCCGCTGATGTCCCAACTATCGCCCCCCATCGTATTCAGCAGCAGGTTATACGTGTCGTAGGGCGTGACCGTCAGGTTGCGGTTCGGGGCAGGGCGCACCGCTGTATTGTTCTTATAAGACGGGAACTCGGCTTCGAGCGTGAGCGAAAACCCCGAAGCCTCCGGCGCGGACTGCGCGGCTAGATAATCGGTATAGTCGGGGTAAGGTGTAAACGGTGTCAGGTAGGCGCTGCCGACGTACAACGCGCCTTCGGTCAGCGTGAAGGCGAAATGATGTGTTCCGGCGGTCAGCGTCAGCCGCAGCGGGTACGGTTGGCTGAAGTTCACATCATGCGCGGCGGCTTTTGTCCAGCGCACATCGCGTATTTGCCGGATGAGCGCATCGTTGCCATAGCGATCTTTGGGGAAGGTGTTGGCGCTGTTGCGGTAATAAATCGGGAAAATGAACCGCTGCAAATCGCTCACCGGAAAAACGCCGTCTACCTGCACCTGCCCTTCCGGCGCACCTAGCACCGACGGCGCGGCAACCGCATCGAAAGCCAGCGTATACTCGCCAGCGGCAGGTAGCGTGGCATCGAATTGCAGGGAGTCGCCTTGCTGGAGCAGCACACTCGCTCCGGCATACAGGCGGGCGGTATCATCCTGCGCGAGGGGCAACCCGAACGAGTCGGCGCGGATTTCGACGGCGGGCAGCGCGGGGCTTCCGGTGGAGACAGACTCGCGGGCAAGCAGCAAGCCGGACGTGTCGGCGCGGCCTTCGCTCACGGGGGGAGCAGCGCAGGCCGTGAGCAAGGCGGTCAGGATGACCATCCACAGCCAGCAGTGAAGCCTATGCGGTTTCCAAAAGGTCGTCGCGGTGGGTATTTTAGTGCGCGACATGTGGCTCTTTAAGAAAATCGTCTAAGTCGGGAAAATCGGTTTTAGAGCATTTTACCCTCATTCCCTGTCCCTTTTCAGGGGTAGGGTTTTGGGGTTCAAGCGTTCTTTCGGGACATGATTTGCCGTGTCCGGCAGACACCCCGTTGGGTGTCCCTATGAATTCGCGCCTTCTCTTTCCCCCTCGCTGTTACTACGGAGAGGGGGCAGGGGGTGAGGTTGAGAAAGCTATCCGTCAAAAAAGAAGGAGAACGTGATGCGACTCACGTTCCCCCTCCTGATGCTTAGACGTTAGCTCGACAGTTCAGCGAGCGCCTCATCCAGAATCTTGTTGGCAAATTCTTCCAACTGCGCCGAGTAGTCTTCGTACTTGTACTGACCCGAAGCGGAGTTGGCGAACATGAACCACATATTCACGTCCTTGTTCTCGCCGATGTCAATGCCGGGCTTGCCTTCCCAACGGGCATTGATATAGCCGGGGACGATCTTCGCCAGCGATTCAACCGGGCTGTTGGTCAGGTTTTCCAGCGCCTGCTGAAGGCCGGGCTTCTCGCCCACGAACGACATGTACAGGGCGATGCTTTCCGGCGTGACCGACACGGGCATTCTGTTGGGGGTGCCACCAGCGGCCTGCGCCAGTTCCGCTTCCTTAGCGTAACCCGCAGCCGCGAACGACATCCACTTGGCGAAATCATAAGCGGCTGCAACGTCCGAGGCGGTCTGCGAGACCACGAGGATGTCCGTCACCATCACCTGATTGCCACCGGGGATACCCATGAAGTCCCAGTTGAAGCTGGCCGAAGCGAAACCGGGCACGGCCCAGCCGCCATCCCACTTCGCGCCGACTTCCTGATTCAGGAACAGTTCCCACGGCCCCTGCGACTTGAAGTTGGGCTTCAGGTCATCGGTCAAACCCTGCCAAGTGATCGGCATCAGTTCAGCGGCCTTGGCAATGCCGGCCTTGAAAGCAGCCGAGTTGTAGTTCATGTGTGCGCCGTCGAAGCTGAACCACTTCAGGTTGGCATCCTGCGTGTTGGGATACCAGCCGATGATCGGTTCCATTTCGTCCAGACCCAGAACGCCCTGCTGAACGTTGCTGACAGCGGTCACAGCCGAGAGGAAGTCACCCAGCGAAACGCCGTAAGCGGGCGCATCGAGGTTGGCGGCATCAAACAGGTCATGGTTGACGAAATAGCCCATGACGAACTGCGCGGCGGGCACACCCAGAACCTTACCGCTGTGGGTGACAGCACCCTGTAACACGGCAGGCACGTTCGCCCAGTCGGCATCGCTGGCGACCAGATCGGTCAGGTCAGCCGTCCAGCCATTCTTGATGTACAGCGGCATACCGTCCGCCATGAACACGTCGGGCAGTTCACCCTTGGCGGCATAGTTGGTCAGCTTTTCGTCCCAACGGCCATCACCGGACATGTCCACAAATTCAATCGTGACATCGGGATGATCGGCCACATACGCGGCGATCAGTTGGCGCTGGAGGTTGTTTTCTTCTTCTGTACCCACGTTCCAGTTGGCATAGCGCACGGTCACGCCAGCGGCCTTCACCGGCGCGGCATGAGCCGACAGGCCGATGAACAGCGCAACCAGAACCACAGCAGTCATGATACGGGCAAAGGGTTTCATTTCTAGCTCCTCATAAAATAAATACGATCAGGCACTTGTTGGACAAAAGCGATTCGCACCGCTTGTCCCCGGCAGCAAAATTGAACACATCAAATGCGCGGGCAGCTTCCTTTCCGGGGGGTTAAGTCCCCATGACGATCTTTACAGCGTGTGTTTTCCCATCTGCAAAGACGGGGAGCAGGCTGCCACTCTGCGGCTGCCCATCCACCGTCACGGAGCAAACTCCGCTGTTCACATGCCGGGGATTTTCAACTTCGATGGCGTAGACCGCCCCCCGGAACGTGCGAGTGATCTTGTAACCTGACCAGTGCGCCGGAATGGACGGGTCAACCAGCAGGCCGTCCGCCTGCGGGCGAATGCCCAGAATCCAGTGCGTCGCCATGCGGTGCAGCCATTGTGCCGAACCCGTGTACCACGTCCAGCCGCCACGCCCGTAAAACTCCGAAATCGGGCCGTCAATGTTGCCGGGGGTGACGTAGGGTTCGGCCTTGTAGGTGTCTATGTCGGCGCTGCGGTTGGGCGGGCAGATGCGCGAATAGGCTTCATAAGCATGATCGGGTTGCCCCGCCGCCGTATACGCCCACACCGACCATGTAGCGGCATGGGTATACACGCCGCCGTTCTCGCGCAGACCGGGCGCGTAACGGGTGACATAGCCCACATCAGGACGCGGGCGGGTAAAAGCAGGGTAGTTGAGCAGCGTGCCGTAGTCTTTGAGCAGATAATGCGTGACCGAAGCCATCGCAGTACGGGAGCGTTCTTCGTCCGCAATACCACTCATGACCGCCCAGATGTTGGGCATGAGGAAGATTTTGCCTTCCTCGTTGTCCTGCGAACCGAGCAGCAGCCCGTCATCGGTGGTCGCCATCAAGTACCACTCGCCATCCCAACCGTGCCGGTTGAGCGCGTCTTTCAGGCTTTCGCGCACCACCTCGCAGCGCCCGGCGAAACGTTCGTCACCGCGCTGCCGTGCCAGCGGCGCGAAGTTGCCGAGGATCATGTACAGGAATTCAGCCACCCAGAAGCTTTCGCCTTTGAGCAGCGTCCCGACGGCGCTCAGACCGTCGTTCCAGTCATGGTCGCCCATCAGCGGCACGCCACGCGGCGAGAAGCGCGAGAATGAGCGTTCAATCGCCCGCTTGCAGTGGTCATACAGCGATTCGGCTGCACCGTTCAGGTAGGGAATCTGCTCATCCAGAATCGCGTAGTCGGCTGTCTCCAGCAGGTACGAGTGCAGGATGAAGGGCAGCCACAGCAAATCGTCAGAGCAGTTGGTACGCGGGCCGCCGCCGCGAATGGAGAACCACCAGTGCAGCACATCGCCCTCGATGAACTGCTGCGCGGCGTGGAGCAAAAGCTGTTTGCGGGTGTAGGCGGTTTCGCCCACCAGAAACACCTGACTATCCTGAAGTTGATCGCGGAAGCCGTAGCCCGCCGACACCTGATAGAAGGCCGATTTGCCCCACAGACGGCAGGAGATGGCCTGATACTTCAGCCAGTAGTTGGTCATGAAGTTCAGCGCATCGTCCGGCGTTTCGACGTGTTCAGCATCCACGAAGCGCGACCAGTGCGCATGTACGGCTGTCAGCGCATCGGCGCTGCTGGCGACGGAGGTATAGCGCCGGATCAGGTCGTGCGCGTCCTCGCGGCCATTTTCGGCAGCGCCCAGCGTGAACACCACCGTTTTTGCTTCGCCAGCCGCCAGCGTGACGGCCACTTGCAGCGCCGCAATCGAGTCGTTGAAGCGCCCCGTGCGGCCTGCCAGAGTCGCATCCTGCATGGCGCGGGGGCGGTCATCGTTGTTGTACAGGCCGATGAAGGTTTCTTTGTCGCAGTCGAAGGATTTCAGCGGTTCGCTGACCGCCATGAACGCGGTGTAAGGCCAGTCCACGTTATTGTGGCGACCATGCTCATCCGGGAAGCCCCACAAACATTTGGTGGCAAAGACGGCCTGCGCCGCCATATCCGCCGTTGTCTCGATGAACAGCTTATGGAATTCGCGGTGTTCATCCGGCGCGAAGCCTAGCAGCCATTCGGCGTAGGAGGTGATGTCCAGTTCGCGGGTTTCGGCGCTGCGGTTGGTCAGCGTGATCTGCACGACTTCCAGCGGAGCATCTGCCGCCGCGAACACCGTCATCACGCTCTCGATGTCTTCCACCTGATGCGTGAAGCGCGAATAGCCCAGACCGTGCGCCACCTGATAGTGCTGATACGGGCGCATGACCGGCTTGTAGGCCGCCGACCAGTACACATTCCGCTTCAGATCGCGGATGTAGAAGTATTTGCCCCAATTGTCGCGCACGAGGTCTTGGAAGGAACGGGTGATGCGGTTTTGTCCGGCATTCCCGCGCCAGCTATAGCCCGATCCGGTTTGCGAGATCATCAGGCTGTAATCGCCGTTGCTGATGACGTTGCCCCAAGGGCGCGGGGTGAAGGGGGTCGTAATGATGTATTCACGCCCGTCTTCGGAAAAGTAGCCGTAAGTACTCTCGAATTTTTTCGTCATTCTGCCTCAAAAACCGCGTTTTTTCTTTTTTGGGAACTCTGCGCTACACTCACTTTATCAAGTGAAACGTTTCACTTTTTTTGAATTTAGCATACTTTTTTGGGGCTGTCAATAAAAAAACGATGAGCAACCAAATGCGCCCTCATCCCCCCGCCCCTTCTCCCAAGTGGCGAAGGGGAACAAAAGACGGCAGCAAAAATATGCGGGTGTAAGGGGCAAGTGGTCTTCGTTCTCGCTTTCTGACCGCTGTTCCACGAGAATCAAATACAGTGCGGTGGCCTGTGCCGCGAACGATCATGAGCGTTTGAGCCGAATGATGGGAAACCCACAATGACGACGATTCGAGATGTAGCCAAACGCGCCGGGGTGAGCGTCACCGCCGCCTCGTATGCCCTCAACGACACGGGCACCATCGGGGATGCCACGCGCAAGCGGGTGCTGGAAGCCGCCGAAGAACTGAATTACCACCCCAACGCCTTCGCCCGCCACCTGAAAAATCGCCAGACCCTGACCATCGGTGTGTTCATCTCACGTTTCGGTGGCTCGTTCTACGAGGAGGTTCTGGAAGGCATCCACAGCGTCATCCTCGATACCGACTATGAACTGCTGGTCTGCCCGGAGAGCCGTTCCACGCGCCGGATGCTGCTGCACCGGCAGGTGGATGGCGCGATTGTGTTCGACTCCAAAATCCCGGACGAGTCTATCCTCAAGTTGGCCTCGCGCCACTTCCCGATTGTGCTGCTGGATCGCGCCCTACAAAACGATTTCGTGCTGCCACTGCTGCTGGATAACGCGCAGGGCGTGCGCGAAGCCTTCCGCCACCTGTACGAGCAAGGCTTCCACAAGCTGGCGTTCGTAGCGGGCGCGGCGGATTCGTTCGACAGTGCCGAGCGCATGGAAACCTTCCTCGCAGAAGCCGAAAGCCATCAGCTCACGGTGGATGTCTATCAAGGCAACTTCACCGAAATTTCGGGCTACGAAACCGCCAAGGCCATCATCTACGAACACACGCTGCCGGAAGCGGTCTTTTGCGCCAATGACCAGATGGCGATTGGCTTCCTGCGTGCCATGCGCGAACATGACCTGAGTGCGCCGAAGGATATTGCCGTCGTCGGCTTCGATGACATCCCCCTCTCGCGCTACACGCAACCACAGGTGTCCACCATCGGCACGTCGCGCTTCGAGTGGGGAGCCAGCGCCGCCCACCAGTTGATTGATTTCCTCGAAAACGAGACACCTTTCCAGCCGCAGCGCATTCCCACCCGCTTCCTCCCGCGTGAATCCTCCACACAAAAACAGGTTGTACAGGAGAAACCTTGAATGGACATGGCTACGGATACCCGCACCCTGCTGGAACGTGAACTGCAAGGCTCGGTGGCCTTCTATGCGGACAGCACCAACCTGACCCCCGACAGCCGGGGTTACGGCCTGACGCTGGATTGCACCCGCGAAAAGGACATCGCCTCGATTGCCGCCACCGGATTCGCCCTGAGCGCGTGGGTGATCGGCTGCGAACGCGGCTACCTGTCGCCGGGGCGGGCGCTGGAGATCACACGCCGGACGCTGTACACACTGCTGCACCACGTCCCGCACCATCGCGGCTTCTTCGCTCACTTCCTGAACATGAGCGATGCCGGACGGCGCGGCAAATGCGAGTACTCCACGATTGACACGGCGCTGTGCCTGAACGGGGTCATCACGGCGGCGGCCTATTTTCAGGATGAGCAAGTGCGCGAGATGGCGGCGGCGCTGCTAGAGCGCGTGGACTGGCGATTCATCACCTTCGAGCAGGACGGTCAAGCGCGGTTTCGCATGGCCTACAATCCAGACCGGGGCGGCGATTACGTCGAGGGCGATCCGGGCTTCATCAGCCAGTGGGACATGGCCGCCGAACAGAAGATGATGTATTTGCAGGCGGCGGGGCATGTCGAGCCGGAGTTGGCGCGGCGGCTGTATGCTGGCTTCCGGCGCGACACCGGACGCTACGATGGGCAAGATGTCATCGTCAACCCCGGCGGCAACCTGTTCGCCTATCAGTTCAGCGAGGCGTGGCTGGATACCGCCGCCTACCTCGATCCTAACGGCGTGGACTGGTTCAACAACACCCGCCTAGCTACCCTCGCCAACCGCCAGTATTGCATAGATCACGCGCACGAATTCAAGACCTACGGCGCGAATAGCTGGGGCATCAGTGCCGGAGATGCGCCTTGGGGATACGATGTGTCTGGCGCGTCGCCCGCCCTGCTCCCCCTCAAGCCGAACGGGACGGTCTCGATCTACGGGGCAATCTCGGCGCTACCGTTCGTCCCCGAACACGCGCTGGCGATGATCGAGCATCTCTACCGCGAACACTCGCAGACGTGGGGCAAATATGGCTTCTACGACTCGTACAACCTCGCAGTTGAGCCAGCATGGTACAGCCATTCGCTGTACGGGATTGATAAGGGCTGCTCGATGATTATGGTCGAGAACTACCTATCCGGCCTGATCTGGAACACCTACACCGACAGCGCGTATATCCAGAACGCGCTGAAGATTCTCGGCTTTCAGAAACGTTCGTAAGCCAATGTTGTACCGATTTTAGCCTGCAAAAATATTCATCCAACAAGCGAGACGCTCATGCAATATCCTGATCCTCACAAACTCAATCATCTCATTGGGCAATGGCATTTGTACGCACAACTTCAATCCGAATATGGCGCTTCCGGCGTAAAAGACCTGTGGGCGAAGGCCGAGCAAACGCTCCAATCGCTGGTGGACGAGATGAGAGCCTTGCCGGGTGATGCGCTGCTGACCGCACAGCAACCGGACGATCTGGCGGGCATCCGGCGCTTGCGTCCTGATGGGCCGCGCCGCCTGTGGACGCACATTCCCGCCGCCGAATACCGCGAAAAGCTGGAAGGGGCGCTGTTCGGGCGGATCGCCGCCAACCTGCTCGGCGCGCCCGTCGAAGGTTGCTCACCGGAGTTCATGGAGAACCTGTCGCGGGAAAACAACGACCCCTTTCCGCCAGTGGATTACTGGAAATATGTCCCGCAGCCGTTCGAGTTACACAATGCCTACAGCCCCAAAGAGGCTTACACCCGCACCAAGATGAACGGTGTGCCGGTGGATGACGACCTGATTTACACCCTGCTAGGGCTGATCGTGATGGAAACCTACGGCCCGGACTTCACCACGCAGGACACCGGGCAAGCGTGGCTGCAATACCTGCCGTTCGGCTATACCGCCGAGGAAATGACGCTGCGAAACCTCAAAGCGGGCATTCCGGCGCTGGAAGCGGGGGCGGTGGATAATCCGTTCACCGAATGGATTGGCGCGGACATCCGCGCCGATGCGTGGGGTTATCTCGCGCCGGGGAACCCCGAATTGGCGGCGGAGATGGCCTACCGCGATGCGTATCTCAGCCACCGTCGGCAGGGCATCTATGGCGAAATGTTCTTCGCGGCGGCGATTTCGGCGGCCTTCGCGGTGGCGCACCCGCTGGAGGCCATCCAGATCGGCCTGACCGAGATTCCGGCGGATTGTCAGTTGGCGCAGGCGATCCGCTGGACGCTGGCGGAAGCGCCGCGCATCTCGTCGCACCGGCAGGCGCGGGCAGCGGTCGAGCAGCGTTTTCCCGGCATGTCCGGCGCACATACCCTCAACAACGCCTGCCTGACCGTGTTCGGACTCGCCATCGGCGGGACGGATTTCACGCGGGTGGCCGGCGAAACGGTGGCGATGGGCTTGGACAACGACTGCACGGCGGCGACTGCCGGGAGCATTGTCGGCGCGATCATCGGCAAGGCGGGCATCCCAGAACACTGGTACCGCCACTTCAACAACCGCATCGCCACCTACATGAACGGCTTGCCTGAGATGGCGCTCTCGGATGTGCTTGAACGCTTTATCACACAGGCGGCACGGGTTTACGCTCGGCACGAAGGAAGCTAATCATGCCCACATTCGCCCTCAAAGACGGTCAGTTCTGGCTGGACGATCAACCGCTGTTCATCCACGCTGGCGAATTTCATTACTTCCGCGCCCCCGCTGACCAGTGGGAACACCGCCTGACTCTGCTGCTGCAAGCCGGATTCAACACCGTCGCGGTGTACATTCCTTGGTTGTGGCATCAGCCCGCGCCGGACTTGTCCGATGTGGACGGTCACACCCACCCGATGCGCGATCTAGCGGGCTTTCTGGACTTGGCGACGCGCATGGGGCTGTACATCATCGCCCGCCCCGGCCCGTACATCATGGCGGAAACCATCAACGAAGGCATCCCCCAGTGGGTGTTCGACCAGCACCCGCAGGTGGCTTTCATCGCGCAGGATGGCAAGCCGCAGCACATCGTCAGCTACCTGCATCCCGATTTCCTGACCTGCGTCGAAGGCTGGTATCAGGACGTATTCCGCGTGTTGACCCCGCGCCAGATCACGCACGGTGGCAACATCCTGATGATCCAACTGGATAACGAGATGGGGATGCTCCAGTGGTTACGCAACCAAACGGACATTAACCCGGATACGGTGGGGCGGTTCGCGGCGCATCTACAGGCGCGGTATGGCGAAGGCCTGCCGCAGCGTTACCCCGCCGCCAGCCTGACCGACTTCCTGCGCGACCAACTCAGCGCCCCGCAGCCGCCGCACGGGGAGCGCGTAATCGAGGATTACCGCCGCTTCTACCGTACCTACCTGCGCGATTACATGGCGGGACTGTGGGAACGGGCGCGGGCGCACGGCATGGATACGCCGCCTGTCGTCAACATTCACGGCTTCGGCAACGGCGGCAAGACCTTCCCCATCGGCCTGTCGCAACTGGTGGAGGCGATGGCGCTGGACGGCATGGTGAGCGCCACCGATGTCTACCCGATCTTCATCGGTGAGGGCAACATCCATCACCTGCTGCTGGTGAACGAGATGACGAAGGCGCTGCACAACCCGCAGCAGGCGCTCTTTTCCATCGAGTTTCAAGCCGGCGGGAATCAGGATTTCGGCGGGGCGCAGACCTCGTTGTATGACCTGCACAGCCGCCTCTCGATCTCGTGCGGGATGCGCGCCATCAACCATTACCTGTTCTTTGACGGCGAGAATGACCCTCTCATCAGTCCGCAAAAGCGCCACGATTGGGGGCATCCGGTTCGCAAGGACGGCACGACGCGGCGGCATTACGCCCGTTATCCCAAACTGTCCCGCGTGCTGGCCGCCTATGGTGACGATCTGGTGCGCTCACGCCCCCGCACGGTGACAACCATCGGCTTCCAACTCGACTCGTTCATGACCGAGGTGAATAACACCCTGAGCAAGCCCGCCACCGACATCCTCACCCACCAGCGCGACGTGATTCTGTTCGATCTGCTGGCACGCGGGCTGACGCTCACCCATCGTCCGTTCGACGCGCTGGAACTGACCCGCGCCCCGCTGAATGCCGCGCACACGCCGGTGCTGTGGGCGATGATGGACAAACAGTGCGACGCGCCGACCCAGCGTAAACTGGCGGATTATGTGGCGCAGGGCGGCAAACTGGTGCTGGTGGGACGGCTGTGCGACCAAACCTTTGACCACGAACCCTGCACGATTCTACGGGACGCGCTCGGCGTTCAGATCATCCACAATCAACCGCCCTTCACCCCCGCCCGCATTCGCGCCTTCGACTACCCGGATACGCCGGTTTCGTTCATGGAGACTTACGCGGGAGCATTCGATGAGGTGTTCGCCACCGATGCCGAAGGGCAGGCCGTCGGGTTCATCCGAACGGTGGGCGCGGGACAGGTGATGGTGCTGGGCGCGGCGCTGGCCGCCAACACGCTGGACGATCTAGACATCCTGCACTGCATGGCGGAGCGCATGGGCATCCCGCCGCTGTTCACGCTCAACGATTGGGCGGATGTGCGCGTATCGGAAGGCGAAAAGGGGCGATTCTTGTTCATCAACAATTATCAGGATGACCCGCTGGAAACCACCGTCGCGCTGCAAGGTGCTACCCTGTTCGGCGGTCATGTGCTCACACTTCCGGCGCGGCGCGGCCTGATTCTGCCGCTGGACTGGCAGGTGCGGCAGGGCGTGGTGGTGCATTACCTCACCTCCGAAGTGATCGGCGTAGATGTGGAAGAAGACGGCGGGCGGCTGCGATTGCGAACCGAGGCGGCGGACTGTGTGGGCGAAATCAGCTTGCAGGGCTGGCGCTGTGACGGGGCGCACGTCACCGGACGCACCGATGCCCGCCTGACGCTGCACATCACGCAGGGTGTGATTGAACTGGCGCGGGTATAGGCCGCTGCCAATAAAAAACCCCTCCCCGCACAATACAATGCGAAGAGGGCAATTGGTTCAAGGGAGGCGCTCTCGCCCGATCACAGGCTGGACACGTCGGCTTTCATCCGTGAGGCAACGTTTCGCTGAACTGGCAGAATAATGCGGAACGTGCTGCCCACGCCCACTTCGCTTTCCACTTCGATGCGCCCGCCGTGCATCCGCACAATACGCTGGGCAATCGGCAGCCCCAGCCCGAAACCGGGGGTGCTGTGCGCTTCATCTTCCCGCCAGAACGTTTCAAAAATGTGCGGGAGCGACTGCGCTGAAATGCCCATGCCGGTATCCCGAATCGAGAACCACACTTCATCATCCTGAAAACCACTGGTAATGGTGATCGTCCCCTCCGGCGGCGTGTAGCGATAAGCGTTGTCAATAATCTGCGTGAACACCTCGGTCAAATCTGGCGCATTGCCCATCACCTTCGGCAAATCGGGATGGTTTGCATAAACCATCTGCGGTTTTTCGCCATAGGTGGTATACAGGTTCTGGAAAGCCGCGTCGAGCGAATCATCCAGATTCACCGGGTTGAAACGGGCGGACTGATCGCTTTCGAGGCGTGACATCACCATCAACGTATCCAGCAGGCGCGTGGTCAACTGCACCTGTTCGGAAATGAGGGCAGCGCGTTGGGTGCGGCGCTCCTGATCGTTGCTGCGTGCCATGAGATAGGCCGAAGAATTGATGACCGACAGCGGCGTGCGAAATTCGTGCGAGGCCTTTTCGATGAAGTCGCGCAACAAATCCACCCGTTCGCGTTCCAGCGCCAGATCCAACTCGTGCTGTTCGGCTCGTTTGCGCTCGGTAATATCCATGATGAAACCGCGTGCGACCTGTTCCCCGTCCGCTGTCTCGGTGATCTGCCCCCAATCGTGGAACCACACCCAATCGTTATTGGCTGCCCGGATGCGATAGTCCACCGCATAGTTAGATTTGCGCCCCGTCAGCAAGTTAGCCAGCGCCTGCGCCGCTGGTTCGCAGTCCTCCGGGTGCATCAAATCAGTCCAGTCCTTGTAGGTCGAGTTGGCAAACACGCTTACGTCGTGACCGATCATCTGCATCCGGCGCGGGTCAAACCACACGTTGCCGGTATACAGGTTCATTTCCCACCACGCCACCCGCGCTGTCTCCACCGTAAATTCCAGCCGGGACTTGGCGGTTTCCAGTTCGTGCTGTGCCCGCCACAATTCGGTCACATCCCGCGAGATGGAAAGCACTTCATCCTTGCCAATCGGCACCGAACGCACCTCAAACCGGGACTTCTGATCATGTAGGGGCAGTTCGTACTGGTAGGTGGTCATCTGACCGGTTTTCATCGTTTCCCGCACCATTTCAATGAACTGTTCAGCAATCGTCGGCGGGAACACATCCCGGATCGTTTTGCCGATGAAGGATTCTGGCGCGGTGAATAACTGTTCGGTGTTGGGTGCATGATAGTCCACGAACGTGCTATCGGCACGCAGGCGGAAAATCAAATCGGGGATGGCTCGAACCATCGCCCGCTGGCGGGCTTCGCTCTGCCGCAGCGCCTCGTCCGCCCGCTTGCCTTCCAACAAATGCCCGAAGATGCTGCCCAGCACCGAGATCAACTCGGTTTCATACGGACGTGCAGGCCGCTGGTTGATGAAATTATCCGTCACCAGATAGCCGAGTGCTTTCTGCCCGTTCCAGAGCGCCGTTCCCGCTTTCCAACCGGTGCCAATGGCGACTCCGTTATCGTTCAGCGGCGCATCGTTCCAGAAGCGGACATGATCGGGCGAGTTCAGCACTTCCAGCGTCCAGTGGTTTTCGGTCACTTTCTCACGGTAATAATGCTCGTCGCGCATGTCGCCGTTGGTATCCACGCCATACGTACCCGAAAGCTCATCACCGGCTTCGTTCAGGGCGAACAACCCTACCCGTTCCAGCCCCAACCACACGCGGGTCATCACGATCATCTGCTTGTAGAGCGACTCCAGATCGTCAATCCGGCTCAGTTCCAGATGGATTCGCTGGAGCGCCCGCATGTCTTCCAGAAAGCTCTGCTGCACATTTTCGACTTCTTTGCGGATGGTGATGTCCCCCGCCATGCCTTCCAGCCCGATCGCTTGGCCTTCCTGATTTCGCACCAGCCACATCTGGGCATGTATCCAGCGCACCGCGCCATCGGGATGCAGCACCCGCAGTTCACGGGCGCTGCGGCTGGTGCGCCGCGTCTCGTTAATCATCTGCTGGAACAGCGCCGTATCGCCGGGATGCACCATCCGCCCCCACATGCCTTCGGTGGTGTAGAACAGCCTGCGCGGGCGACCAAAAACGCGCTCGACGGCGGCATTAAAATACACCGGCTTGAAGTCCGGTAGTTCCACCGACCAGACCGCTTCTTGCATCGAGTCCAGGATGTTGTTCAAACGGGCTTCGTTGCGTTGCAACGACTCCTCCGCCCGTTTGCGTTCGATCAAATGCCCGAAGATGCTGCCTAGCACCGAGATCAGTTCGGCCTCATACGGGCGGGCAGGCCGTCCGCTGATATAGTTATCCGTCACCAGATAGCCCATCGCACCCTGACCGTTCCACAGCGCCGCGTTCGCCTTCCAGCCTTTGCCCACCACAAGACCGTTATCGTAAAGCGGCACCTCTTTGGAGAAGCGCACATGATCGGGCGCGTTCAGCACAACCCGCGTCCAGTGCGTCGGGGTAATCGTTTCCTTATAAGCGGACTCGTCCCGCAGCTTGCCATCTTTATCTATGCCATACGTGCCAACGATTTCTTCGCCATCATCGCTCTGGACAAACAGGGCGAAACGTTCAAATCCCAGCCGTTCGCGGGGTAGCACCACCATCTGCTTATACAGCGCATCCAGACGGTCTATCCGGCTCAGTTCCAGATGAATGCTTTGCAGCGCCCGCATGTCATCGAGGAAACTCTGCTGGACGATTTCCATCTGTTTGCGGGCGGTGATGTCGCTCACCATGCCTTCCAGCCCGACCACCACCCCGTCCAAATCGCGCACCGGCCACATCTGCAAGTAAACCCAGCGCAGTTCCCCGTTCGGATGCACCACCCGCAGTTCATTGGTACTGCGGCCCGATTCCTGCACTTCTTTCAGCATTTCGCCCAGTACATGAATATCCGACTGGTACACCATCCGCCACCATGCGCCGTCGCTGCTATAGAACAGGCTGCGCGGACGCCCCAACACACGTTCGATGGCGGCGTTAAAATACACCGGCTTGAAGTCCGGCAGTTCCACCGACCAGACCGCCTCTTGCATCGAGTCCAAAATGTTGTTCAAGCGGGACTCGCTCTTGCGAAGGGCGAGTTCGGCGAGTTTGCGGGCGGTAATATCCACACCCACCGCTTGCACCGCCGACACACTCCCGTCCGCAGCGATGATGACGGTATCCGTCCACATCTGCCAGCGCAGACTCCCATCCGGTTGCACCACTTCATGCTCGTAGGTGCTTGTACCCTGTGTCCGCACCAGTTCTTCGTAGAAGGCTTTCACCGAACTGCGGTTGCCTTCGGGAACCAGTTCAAGAAAACTGTGACCGAGAAGTTCTTCCTGTGTTTTGTCAAAGTAACGGCAGTAAGCGTTGTTCACAAAGGTGATCGTCAGATCGGGCGTGTACCGGCAGATGAGTTCGGTCTGCGCCTGCACCACGCTCTGATAACGGGCTTCACTTTCGCGCAGCGCATCCTCGGCGTGCTTCCGTTCGGTGATGTCGTGCAAAATGGCGATCACTTCAACCACATCATCACTGACAGGATCGCGGACAATCGTGCAGTTCACCTCGCACCACACAAAATGACCGTCTTTGTGACGCAGGCGATGAAGGGCGCTGAAATACGGCGTGCGGGTTTCAATCGCCTGAATCAGCTGGCGCATACTGTGGCCTGCATCGGCCTCATGAACATCTTCATAGACTTTACGGGCGACAAATTCCTCTGGCCTGTACCCTAGCAGGTTGAAACACGATGGGCTGACAAAGGTGCGCGTCCCATCTGGAGAGAACTTGGTGATGACATCATTGATGTTCTCGGTAATCAGCCGGTAGCGTGTTTCGCTCTCGCGCAGCGCCGATTCGGTCTGCTGGCGTTCGCTGATGTCCTGCTTGATGGCGATAAAATGGCTAATCTCGCCATTTTCATCGCGCACCGGGGTGATGATCTGTTCTTCGGTGTACGGGCTGCCTTGCTTACGGCGATTGACAAACTGCCCCTGCCAGTTCTGCCCGCTGGTGATCGTATCCCACATCTGCTGAACCAGACGGCTTTCGACCTGACTGGCCCGCAGCAGTTCAAGGTAGTTCTTCCCCCACACCTCATCTGGCGCATGTCCCGTCAGGCTGGTATAAGCCGGATTGCTCCATTCAATCACGCCATGCCTGTCTATAATCAGCACCGCGTTGGAAGTCGCCGAAAGCGCCGCACTTTGCAGCCGAATCTGGCTTTCCACTTTTTTGCGGTCGCTAATGTCACGCACAACGCTCTGGATATACATCGGCTGATCGTGTTCATCGCGCACCAGTTCCAGATTGATTTCGACCGGAATGGTATGCCCATCTTTATGACGAAAGGTGCGCTCAAAAACCGGAATATGTTCACCCGCCAGCAACCGCTTGTGCATGTCCCTCGTCTGCGGCAGTTGCGCCGACACATCCGCCATGCCCATCGTCAGCATTTCTTCCTGCGTATAGCCCAGCATGTCGGCAGCACGCTGGTTAATGCGCAGATGCTTCCCCTGCAAATCGAGGTTAAAGACCGCATCGTGCGACTGCTCAAACAGTGAGTAATAGTGACGCTGTGCTTCCCGCAGCGCAGCGGCAGCCTGTTCGCGTTCGCTAATATCCTGCTTGATGGCGACAAAATGGCTAATCTCGCCATTCTTATCCCTCACCGGGGTGATATTCTGTTCTTCGGTGTACAGGCTGCCGTTTTTGCGCTTGTTAATCAGCTTCCCCTGCCAGTTCTGACCGGCAAGAATCGTATCCCATAGCTCTTGAAAGAAGGCTTTATCGTGTGTGCCAGATTTCACCAGCGCACGCGGATTTTTGCCCCGCGCTTCTTCAATCGTGTAGCCCGTGAGCGTGGTGTAGGCCGGGTTGATCCAGAGAATGTCCCCCTTACGGTCGGTTATCATGACCGCGTTGGCGGTTGTCGCCAGCGCCGTGCTTTGCAGGCGTATCTGGTTTTCCAACTCCTGCTGCGTCGAAACATCCTGCGCCACGCTCTGAACATGCAGCGGGTTCCCGTTCATGTCGCGCACCAGTTCCAAGCGCACGACAACCGGGAAGGTGTGACCATCTTTGTGACGGAAAAGGCGCTCGTAAGGCGGAACCTGTTCACCTGCCAGCAGGCGTTGAATGGCCTGCAAGCTATCCGACGACTGCACCGAAGTCTCACGAACAGTGATGCGCTGCATTTCTTCGAGCGTGTAGCCCAACATTTCGGCGGCGCGGCGGTTCGCCCCCACCATGTGCCCCTCAAAATCGAGGATACCCACCGCATCATTGGACTGTTCAAACAGGGAGTGAAACCTAATCTCGGCCTCTTGCAGCGAACGTTCAGAGCGTTGAAGTTCTCGTGTGCGGGCTTCTACGCGCTGTTCCAGCAGGGATTCCGACACCACCAGATGATCGTAAGCGGTCTGCAATTCGGATTGTTGCAGGGCGTACAGCGTTCGTTGATGCCGGATGTAGACCAGTATCATGATGCCGGTGGGCAGGATGAACAGAATGCGTTCGGCAATTGCGGCGCTGTTATAGGGGATGAGAATAAGGCCCAGCACCCCCGGAACGACCACCGCCAGCACCGTCACCAGCACCGTCAACTGAAACGAAAAGAAAAGCGCCGTCAGGATCATGGGCAGCACGATAAAGAACTCGGTATGCTGCACTTGCACCAATGCCAACGGCGAAATACTGAACACCACAAACAAGATCGTTACCAAACCGGCGGCGGCCACCGCCGTATGCCCGCGTTTGGCGATCCCATATAGGCTCAAAATCACGGGCATCAGGATCAGCACCAGCAACAAGCTCTCGTCAGGCAGGTTGGTCACACTCAACGCGGCCAACAAAGCATTCCCCAGAAGGCTGCAAATCAAAATTGCCATCAGCAGCCGGGATTGCTGCTGTGCTTTGGGTTCGCTCACCGTGTCCGGTGGACGAACGAGACTCCCGGCAATGGCTCGCAATCGCACGAGGATTGTTTTCCAGAATGAGAACTGCTGACCGCCCATAACGGGTTCCTTGCACTAACAACTGATTCCAATATTAGTATATATTTACTTTTAAGTTAAAATTATTGTAATATATTTTATTTTTGAGTGTTCCAACACGCGCACATTCCCCTGTTACACATTATAACCATTAAATCAAATTCGATTCCTTTAGTGTTGTTGAATTAATTCTGAAGGAATGGGCTGCGTTGAATCAAAACGAAATGAAACCCTAAACATTGCATTGTTATTAAGGTTATCATGTAATGTTATCAGAAAGGTGTGCGGCCCCATCAGTGCGCTTGTACCCCCCACACGCGCACCGTCCCGTCGTCGCCCGCCGACACGATGCGCGTCCCGTCCGCGCTGAAAGCCGCGCTCCACACGCTCGAATAGTGCCCGAAAAGGCTGGTCAACGGCGCACCGCTTGTCGCGTCCCACACGCGAATCGTCCCGTCGCGGCTGGCAGAGGCCGCCAGATGTCCGTCCGGGCTAAAAACCACGTTCCACACCCAGTCCCCATGACCGACCAACACGCCAACCGGTTGTCCGCTGGCGGCGTCCCACAGGCGCACCGACGCATCGGCGCTGCCTGAAAGTAGTCGCCGCCCATCCGGGCTGAAGGCCACGCTGTAAACCGAGCCGCTGTGACCGCGCAGTTCAGCCAGCGGTTGACAGCTGCGAACATCCCAAATGGTGATGTCCCCATCAGTCGTCCCCCACGCGATGCGTGTTCCATCCGGGCTGAAGGCTGCACAAAGGGCATTCGCAGCTTTGAGAGTCATCAGCGGCTCACCGCTGGTCGCATCCCACAGGCGCACCGTCCCATTGGCGATGGTTGAAAGCACACGCTGTCCATCCGGGCTGAAGGCTGCGCTCAAAACCTCAACGCGCTGACTTTCCAGCAGCATCTGTTCTTCCCCGCTAAAGGCGTCCCACACCCGCATCGTGCCATCCATCCCCGCCGTCACAATGCGCGTCCCGTCCGGGCTGAAGGCCGCTGTATATACCCAGTTGGGATGGTGCTGAAGCACCTCTAGCGCCTGCCCGCTGGCGGCATCCCACACCCGCACCGCGCCATCGCCGCCCGCCGAAACCATGCGCATCCCATCCGGGCTGAAGGCTGCATCGCTCAGGGGTTCCATCGCCGGCGTGACCAAGCGCATCAGTTCGACAAGGCGACTGGCATTCCCTACCGTGATCGGTTCTAGCTCGTCAAGGCGAATGCTGCGGACATTCAGGCTGGCGGTCGCCGTCAGGATGCGCCCGCTGTCCATATCCAACTGCACCCTGAACTGGGCGGCGGCGGGCAAGGCTTTCGGCGGCGTCGCCAGCGGTTGCGCCCACTCCACCACCGGCGGCGCGGCGTTCGGGACGGTAGGTGATATGCCGGGCGCACTCGCCAGCAGCAGCCCACTGACCATGAGCAGCAGTTGTCCCATCATAAAACGACTCGTCGGTTTCTGAACCACCCCGCACCCCCCCGGCAGAATCTTTACGTAGTATCTTTTAATTATCAGGGTTTTTTGCGCAATATTACATAAGCGTTTTAGCTCGAAAATTCATTTTAGCGCGTTCCAACAGCTCATCTTTGAATAACTCATGAAAAATGTGAGTCAGCACGGTTTTGCCTTCAAAAAATAGATCATTTGTGCTATATTTGATCCTCACTGGCAGCTTACATTCCGTAATAGTACAATCGCTACAAGATACCTGCGCACCAACGCGCAGAGAGGAGCGCAAATTGGTGAACTTCTCGGCACCAAAGCTATCGCTGGACGACTATCTTGCCGATCGCTCGATGACACTAGCGGAACAACGCCTCGGCGTGGTGGTGGGTGGCTCACTCAGCAAAGGGCTGCTGGTCAAGCTGGATCGTGGGCAATCCGTCGAATCGCTGGCAGTTGGGCGCTATGTGGTGGTGCGCGGTCAAAGCGAGAAGGCCGAAGAAGCCGTGCGCTACTTCTGCATGGTGACGGATGTCGCGCTCAACAGCACCAACCCCGCCATCCAGAATAACCCGCCGGAGATCGAAGGCAATCCTTTTTTGCGCGATGTGTACATCGGCACAACGGTTTACGGCACGGTCAACGTCGCCCCCACCCTCTCGATTGACAAAGAGGGCAACAAGCCCGTCAAGACCATCCCCGGCCATTTCGCGGCGGTCTACAACGCCACCGCCGAGGATGTGAACCGCGTCTTTGGCGCGGAGGACGAAGGCCACTTCAACATGGGGTCGCCGCTGGAACTGTCCGACACCCACATCAACCTCGACCTGAAGCGCCTGACCGAACGCTCGGTGGGCGTGTTCGGCAAAAGCGGCACCGGCAAGAGCTTCCTCACGCGGCTGCTGCTGGCAGGCGTGATTCGCTGGGGGAAAGCCGTCAACCTCGTGTTCGACATGCACAACGATTATGGTTGGGCGGCCACCAGCGAAAGCGGCACGCACGTCAAGGCGCTCAAGCAGTTGTTCCCGCATCAGGTCAGCATCATCACCCTCGATGGCGAATCGTCGCGGCGGCGCGGCGTGCAACCGGAGATGGAAGTCAAACTGAGCTACAACGACATTGACCCCGAAGACATCGCCAACCTGCGCGCCACCATGAACCTGTCGGACGCCATGATTGACGCGGCCTACACCCTACGGCGGCGCTGGGGCAAAGGCTGGATTCACATGCTGCTGGATGACCAGAACAACCAGCTTCAGATCGAGGAGATTGTCGAAAACACCAACATCGGCGCGGGGACGCTGGCGGCTTTGCAGCGCCGCTTGCAGCGGTTTGAACGCTGGGACTTCCTGACGGCGCAGCCCGCCGATGACAGTGTGAAGCGCATCATTGATCTGCTCATCACTCAGCGCAAGCATGTGGTGCTGGAATTTGGGCGCTTCGGCAACGAGTTGGAAGCCTATATGCTGGTCGCCAACTACCTCACCCGCCGCATCCGCGATCAATATGTAGATATGGTTGAAAAGGCGCTAGGCGATCAGGCGATGATGCCGCCGCAACTGGTCATCACCATCGAGGAAGCGCACAAGTTCCTCGATCCCGCCGTCGCCAGCCAGACGATTTTCGGCGTGATCGCCCGCGAACTGCGTAAGTACAACGTCACGCTGCTGGTGGTGGATCAGCGCCCTAGCGGGATTGACGAGGAAGTGATGAGCCAGATCGGGACGCGCATCACCGCTTTGCTGGATAACGAGAAGGACATCAACGCCGTGCTGAACGGCGTGAACGGCGCACAGGGATTGCGCGAAGTGCTGGCGCGGTTGGATACCAAGCAGCAGGCCATCATCATGGGTCATGCCGTGCCGATGCCGGTGGTGGTCAAAACCCGCAGCTATGACGAAACGTTTTACGCGGACATGCAGGCCAACCGCCCCGGCACGACAGCTGTACGCGGCGCACTGGGCAGCGGCAACCGCGAACGACGCTTATAAGAGGAAGGGAACTTAAGGAAAAGGCATGGCGATTCTGCGCTATATAAGCGAGGATTTATACCGGTACGCACTGCTGCTAGGGGATGGACACGGCGGTAAGCTCGCGCCTCTCCAGCAAGGCCGCGTGAACGAAATCATTCAAGCCTGCGGGTATCTGCAAGCCGCCGTCCAGACCTACGAAGCAACCCTCGCCACCGGAAACACCGACTACGATGCCCCGCGTGCGCGGCTGCTGTATGCCGGTCGCGTCCCGCTGGAGATGATCGCCATCGCAGCGCATCTGCTGCGGTTGTACCACGCCCGCAAGACGGCACTGCTCACGAACAGCCAGCATAACGCCCTGCGCCAGATTGAAATTGACTGCAACGGACTGATGCAAGAGATCGAACGGTTGTGGAAGGCGGTGCAAACCAACCGGCAGCAACGCGACACCCTCAGACCAACCCATTAAGAAGCGGTTAGGGAGTAATCCAGCGGCAAATGAACGACGAAGGTGGTGCCTTTGCCCATTTCGCTTTGTACTTCGATGCGTGCATGATGACGGCGCAGGTTGTCGCGGACGATTTTCAGCCCCAACCCCACGCCCGGAATGTGGCTGACGCTGCTCCCCCGGAAGAACGTGTCGAAGATGCGCTCACGGTCTTCGGCGCGAATGCCGATGCCCCGATCAATCACACGCAGCGTGATCTCGTTCGCGCCGCGCACCGCTTCTAGCCGCACCACATTCCCCACCGTCGAATACTTCATGGCGTTGGAAAGCAGATTCCACAGCACCGGCTTGAGCAAATTGGGGTCGAACTGCACATCGCTCAAGCTGCCCTCGGTATAGAGCTGAATCGGGTAGCTCCGCCCGCCTTCGATATACATGCTGTCAACAATATCGCTGCAAAAAGCGCGTAAATCGCCCGTATGCGGCGAAAACAACGTGGACGACTGTTCAACATCCAGTAAAACCCAGATGTCATCCAACATTTTCTTCAGGTGGCGTATCTGGCGGTTGATGGTCGCCACCGCCTCGCTACGGCGTTCGGCAGTCATGCGCTCGTAATAGCGTTCCAGCAGTTCCGCCGAGGACATGATGATCGAAAGCGGCGTGCGGAACTCGTGCGAAACCGTCGTCATGAAGCGGTTCTTCAGCGCCGAAAGTTCGCGCTCTTTTTCCAGCGCAGTAGCGATCCGTTCGCGTTCCAGCACACCGGCCTGCATCTGCCGCAGTTCGGTCACATCGCGCATCACGCCTAGCACCTGTTCGAGCGCCCCGTCCGGCCTGCGCAAGAACGCGCTGATGCGGGTGTGCATGATATGCCACACTCCGGTGTGGTCACGCAGGCGCATCTCACTTTCGACATACCCCCCGTTCTGCAAACCGGCGATGCCCGTGTTGAGCGCAGCGCGGGCTTCGGCGTCGTCAGGATGTACCAGATTCACCAGTTCGGCGTAGGTCAGCGCCGATGTTTCAGTCGGCTTGTAACCCATCAACGGCACAATCGCATGATTCACATACAATATCTGGTGCGAGTGGATGTCGAAAATGAAAATCAAATCCGTCGTCGCATCCGCGATGCGCTCTGCCAGATAAGCAGTGTTCAGCCGGGGATGGGAAGAAATCGAATGAGCGTCAAATTTAGGATCGTTCATAAGAGGGGGACAGGGATTCAATGACCCCGCGTTTTCCCATCTCCTTTAACTTTCAATTTAACATTACAACAGCCGCGAGGGATGTAGGCCTCCCGTACTATAGGAAGTGGATTTTACGAAATTTACATTTTAATGCAAATTTTATCGCCATATTGATGAACAAATAAAGAAATCTTAGCAAAATCCCCCCTCCAACGCGGTGCAAATGCTTTTCTGATACTGCTTTTATATGCCGCTACTACACTGAATTGTAATTCTGAAAATAGTGCGGGGATTAAACGATGGATTTGAATCGCTTTACCAACCGTGCGCAGGACGCCATCTTGAGAGCGCAGCGCAGCGCCACCGACTATGGACACCCGGCCATCGAACCGCTGCACATCCTCACCGGCTTGATGAGCCAGAAGGACGGCGTGGTGCCGGAGATCGTCGCCAAGATCGGCGGGCGCTCTGCCGCGCTGCTGGCGGAACTGACGCGGCAGGTGGAGAGCAAACCGCGTGTCAGCGGCAGCAACGCCCAACCGACCCTCAGCCAGACGGCACTGGCAGCACTCACTCGCGCCGAAAAAGAAGCCGCCCGCATGAAGGACGACTACATCAGCACCGAACATATCCTGCTGGCGCTGACCGAGGAAAAGAGCCTGTCCGCGCTGCTGGAACGCTATGGCGTGACCCGCGACTCGGCGCTGCAAGCACTGGCGGCCATTCGCGGCGGACAGCGCGTCACCTCGCAAGACCCGGAAAGCACCTACCAGAGCATTGAGAAGTACGGGCGTGACCTGACGGCGCTGGCGCGACAGGGCAAGCTCGATCCGGTCATCGGGCGCGAGGACGAAATCCGGCGCGTGATTCAGGTCATCAGCCGCCGCACCAAGAACAATCCGGTGTTGATTGGCGAGGCCGGCGTGGGCAAGACCGCCATCGTGGAAGGGCTGGCGCAGCGCATCGTCAAAGGCGACGTGCCGGAAGGTCTGCGCGACAAGGTGCTGATCTCGCTGGATATGGGCAGCCTGCTGGCCGGCGCGAAGTTTCGCGGCGAATTTGAGGAACGCTTGAAGGCCGTCCTGAAGGAAGTGACCGAAAGCGATGGGCGCGTCATCCTGTTTCTGGACGAACTGCACACCATCGTGGGCGCGGGCGCTGCCGAAGGCGCGATTGATGCCAGCAACATGCTCAAGCCGATGCTGGCACGCGGCGAACTGCGCTGCGTGGGCGCGACCACGCTGAACGAATACCGCAAATACATCGAGAAGGATGCCGCGCTGGAACGCCGTTTCCAGCCGGTGTTCGTGGATGAGCCAAGTGTCGAGGATACCATCAGCATTCTGCGCGGCCTGAAAGAACGCTACGAGGTGCATCATGGCGTGCATATTCAGGACAGCGCCGTGATCGCCGCCGCCACCCTCAGCGACCGCTATTTGCCGGATCGCCAGTTGCCCGACAAGGCGATTGACCTGATTGACGAGTCGGCGGCGCGGCTGAAGATGGAGATCGACTCCAAGCCGCAGGCGCTGGATCATGCCGAACGCCAGATCATGCAGCTCGAAATCGAACGTGAGGCGCTCAAGAAGGAACGCGACAGTGCTTCCCGCGAACGCTTGCAGGCCATCGAGGGCGAACTCGCTAATTTGCGGGAGGATTTGAACGCGCTCAACGCCCGCTGGCAGGCCGACAAGCAGGCCATTGAGTCCGCTCGCGCCCTGAAAACGCAGATAGACGACGCCCGCGTGCAGTTGGAACAGGCCGAACGCCGCAGCGACCTCGAAACGGCGGCGCGTCTGCGCTACGGCACGCTGCTCGACCTCGAACGCCAGTTAGCCGAACGCGAGGCCGCGCTGGAAGCCATGCGGCAGGATGGCACGATGATGCTGCGCGAGGAAGTGGACGCCGACAGCATCGCGGAAGTCGTGTCGCGTTGGACGGGCGTGCCGGTGTCGCGCCTGCTGGAAGGCGAAATCGAGAAGTTGCTACGGATGGAAGACCGCCTGCATCAGCGCGTGATTGGTCAGGAGGATGCGGTGAGCGCAGTAGCCGCCGCTGTGCGCCGCAGCCGCGCCGGACTGCAAGACCCCAACCGTCCGGTGGGGACGTTCCTGTTTCTGGGGCCGACGGGCGTGGGCAAGACCGAACTAGCACGGGCGCTGGCGCAATTCCTGTTTGACGACGAGAACGCGATGGTTCGCATTGACATGAGCGAATATGGCGAGCGTCACAGCGTCGCCCGCTTGATCGGTGCGCCGCCGGGGTACGTGGGCTACGAGGAAGGCGGCCAACTGACCGAGGCCGTGCGCCGCCGCCTGTATGCGGTGGTGCTGCTGGACGAGGTGGAGAAGGCGCATCCCGAAGTGTTCAACGTGTTCTTGCAGGTGTTCGATGATGGCCGCCTGACCGATGGGCAGGGGCGCACGGTGGATTTCACCAACACGGTCATCATCATGACCAGCAACGTCGGCAGTCACTTGCTCAAGAGCATGGTCGGCGCGGACGCGAAAACGCTGCGCTCGGCGGTGATGGGCGAACTCGATCAAGCCTTCCGCCCGGAATTCCTGAACCGACTGGACGAGATCATCCTGTTCCGCAGCCTGACGCAGGACGACATCCTGCGCATCGTGGATATTCAACTGGAACGGGTGGAGCGTCTGCTGGCGAACCGCCGCCTGACCCTCTCGCTGACGGATGCCGCCAAGTGGTATCTGGCGCAGCAAGGGTACGATCCGGTCTACGGGGCGCGCCCGCTGAAACGCGCCCTTCAGCGCGAGCTGCAAGACCCGCTGGCGCTGGTCATCCTCGAAGGGCAGATGCGCGAAGGCCAGCATATACAGGTGGACTGCGCGGAAAACGGCGAGTCGCTGGTGTTCACAGGCGCGGAGTAGTCCTCCCCCCTGCGCCCCTCTCCATCACGCGGAATACCGCTTTGGAGAGGGGAAAAGCAGGTGCGGCGCGAACCGTGTCCCCCGCTGACGGTGGCTAAATGGTGTAGCCTTTCACCGCATGCTCCAACCGCTTCGCCATCTCGTTCAGTTCGCGGATGCTCACCTCGGTCTGGCGGGTGCTGGCGGCGGTTTGCGTAGCTGCCTGCTTGATCTGGCTCATGGCAGTCACCAATTGATTCATGCCCACGCTCTGCTGGTTGGTGCTGGCCGCGATCTGCGAAGCCGCCTGCGCGGTTTCCTCAATGGTTCCCGCCAGATTGCGGATGACCTGTCCGGCATTTTCAGCCATCTTCATACCGCTTTCGGCTTCCTTGCTGCCTTCTTCCGTCACCATCACGGCGCTGTTGGTCGCCTGCTGAATTTCGCTCAGGATTTGCCGCACACGACTGGTTGCCTCGCGGGATTGTTCCGCCAGTTGGCGCACTTCCATCGCCACCACCGCGAACCCCTTGCCTTCTTCGCCAGCGCGGGCGGCTTCGATGCTGGCATTCAGCGCCAGTAGCTTCGACTGTTCCGCCAGCCCGTTCACCGTATCAATAATCTCACCGATTTGCTGCGTGCGTTCCGAAAGCATCAGGATGTTCTCGGCGATATTGTCCACCTGTTTACGCAGCGTATCCATGCGGCGCACCGTGTCGGTGACGGTATCCTGCCCGCTGCGCGACACACCCACCGACTGTTGCGAAGCCTGTGCAACCGACTTGGCGCGTTCCGAGGTTTGCTGCACCGTCACGCGCACTTCCTCGACGGTGGCTACCGTCTGCGTCACGGCGGCATCCTGTTCGGTGGCGGCGGCGGTTTGCTGAGTGGTGGAGGCCTGAATTTCCATCACCGTAGACGACAGCACCGCGACCGTTTCCTGAATCTGCGAAGTCATCTGATTCAGGTTCTCGACCATTGTGTTCAGGTTGTGACCGAGCCGGATCAGATCGTCCGTTTCGCTGCTGCTGCCGTTCATGTGCAGCCTATCCTTCAGGTTGCCGTGCGCGACCGACTCGATGAAGGCGGCATAGCGCGAAAGCGTGCTTTCCAGATATTGCTTGCTGTCGCGTTCACTTTCGACCATGCGGCGCAAATTAGCCGTCATGCGGTTGAATGCGCTGGCGAGTATCCCCAGTTCATTCGAGCTTTTCACATCCGCCTGCGCCTCCAGTGCGCCGTCCGCCACCTGCACGGCGGCATCGGTGATGCGGGTGATCGGGCGCGAGAAACTACGGGCGATCCACGTACTTGCCACCAGAATAACGATCACCGCGACGACGATGAGGATGAGGGTGGCGTTCATCAACGCATTGATGGGCGCGAAAGCCTCATTGGTATCAATCTCCGCCAGCAGCATCCAACGGGTGTTTTCAACCGGCGCCCAGCTACCCAGTACCGTGTGACCGAGATAGTTCGTGTATTCGGCGATGCCATCAACCACGCCCTGATCCACCATTTGCAGCGGGTAAGTCTCAATCGGCTTGTCCAGCAGATCAGTACCTTCGTGCCGGAGGGCGGTTCGTACCACATGGCTTACACTATCCGCCAGATAGGTTTCGCCGGTTTCGCCCAAACCGGTGTAATCGGTCATGATACTGTTGATCGTATCCAGATTGTTGCGGGTTCCCACCACGCCAATGATACTGCCATCCGGCGCGGTCACAGGGGTTAGCACCGAAAAAATGCGGGTGACTCCATCAATGCTGGTGGTGATGTCGCTAATGGTCGTCTCTTTGAGGCCGGCATTGAAATTAATCGTTGGGATGTCTTTGGCGAGCGTGCCTTCTTTGATGAAGTTGTTATTGGTCGAAACCACCAGAAGGCCATTGCGATCAAAAAGGAAGATTTCATCAATGCGAACGTAGGTTTCCTTAAATGCGCTCATGGCGGCGAGGGCGGCGCTGTAGGCCTGCCGGTAGGATTCGGCCTGTTCGCTGTTCTGGCGCGTCTGCGAGATGACCTGCACGCCGAAATTGTCCAGTTCCGCGCTGCCCCGCAGTCCTGCCGTTTTGGAAAGCGCAATCGCGGCGCGTGCCGTATCCTGCATCCATGCCGCCAACCGAACCGCTTTAGCAGTCGCCACGCCATCCAGCGTATTCCCGATGCTGTTTCGTAGTGAGGTGTTGGCGTTGGAGAACGCCACGCCGCCGATAATCAATAACGGAAGGATTCCCAGAATGAGGAACGAGATGATTAACTGTCCCTGAATGGAACGGTAGATAGGTAGCTTCTTTGGGGCTGCGACGGTCTGCATGGTGTTCCTCTCTATACGGAAGGCGGCTTCCGTTGAGCTAAGAGTCAGCAGGGTATCGCCGCGATCCATACCACGAACCACCCGCTGAAACTGCGAAAGGGGGTGAAGTTATGATTTTGATCGTAGCACCACTTCAATTCATCAAAGAATTAAGACTTTAAGTGTTTGACGAGGAAATTTAGATACATTCTTAATGCATTGAAAGGATGGCTGGACAGCGCCGCCAGCCACCCGTGAGCAGGAGATTACAGCGGATAAATGTTGATTCCTAGCGCCCCGGCCAGCGCCACCAGCAGCGGAGCCAGCACCAGCGCGGGCAGGAAGTTTGCCATGCGCGGCTTCTTCACATCCAGCAGAATGAGCGAAAGCCCCAGCAGCTGCAGGCCGCCGGTGCCTGTCATTTCGTTAATCATGGGGGTAGACATAAAATCCCCTAGCACCATGCCCAGCAGCGACAGACCGCCCTGAATAAGCAGGATGCTGATAATGCTAAACAGAACGCCCACGCCAAAACTGGCGGCGAAGGCCATGCTTGCGAACATATCCAGCACGCTCTTGATGACCAGTTGTTGAAAGCCAATCGCCAGCCCCATCCCATCCTGAATCGAGCCAACGAACGTCAGCGGGCCGATGCAGAACACCAAGCTGGCGGTCATGAAACCAGTGATGAAACGGGTACGAGCGTCCATCGTGCCGGTGCTGGAGGATTCGGCGCGGGAAACCCCCGCCCTGCTTTGAAGCCAGCCGCCGAACTGCTCCAGCCGCGTTTGAATATCCAGCAGCTCACCGACGATCACGCCGAGGACGATACTGAGCAGCGGGATGACGACGTTTCCGGTTTTGCTGGCATTGCTCACGCCCACAAACAGCGTCACCAGCCCCAGACCGATGATGACCGACTCCTGTATTTTCGCCGGCAGACGGCTGCCTAGCAGCAGCCCAATCAAACTGCCCAGCGCCACCGTAACCATATTGAGAATTGCGCCACCCATCAGGGGTTTATGCTCCTTGCGGCGGAGAGACCGCCAGATAATCCTTACGCAACAGCCCGTACAACATCAAATCCTGATACCCGCCCGAATCGTAGAACTGTTCGCGCTGTCTCCCCTCCAGAACGAACCCCGCTTTTTCCAGCACGCGCCCAGAAGCCGGATTACGCACATCCGTATCGGCCTCGATGCGGTTGAGGTGCATCCGGTCAAAGCCGAAGCGCACGACCGCGTTCACCGCTTCCGTCATGATGCCACGCCCCCACCACACCCGCGCCAGATCATACCCGACAGAACCGCGTGCGTCGCGCCGTATCCAGTAGTTGTAGCCGATAATCCCGATCACTTCATTGCTGCCCCGACGGGTAATCGCCCAACGCACTTCCTCTTGGTCACGGTACGCACGCGCCATCGCAGCGATCAAATCCACCGCCTGTTCCACCCGTTCGTAGGGTTTGCCAGAGTTATAGCGCGTCACCATCAGATCACCGCGAATGGCGAACACATCATCGGCGTCATCGGTTCGGAACTCGCGCAGGACGAGCCGCCGGCTGTAAAGCGTGGGGAATACCGAAAAATCGAACAGGGCGCTCATAACAACCCCTACAGGCTAACCTATTAAGCGCCATTGTAGCGTAAGCAATAACGCCTTTCGATAGATAGCTCCGGCGGGCGGGCGGGGGTCAAAACCCTCAGCCTCTATCCCTCTCCCTCATGGCGAGGAACTTAATAATCATGTAACCTCCTTGCTCCCATTCGCTCTGAGGGAAAAGGGGCGGGGGATGAGGGTAAATGCCCCCATTTCCGAATGCACCTGTCGCTGGTCTTAATCCACTGGTCACGGCGCGGCGTGTTATACTATCCGGGAATTCTGCACACAGCGAGGTCAAAATAAGGCAATGACAGGCACAGTGGGAACAGCGGAGAATCCTCTCCGGGTAGCAATTATCGGTTCTGGCCCTTCCGGCTTCTACGCGGCTGACCACCTGCAACGGCAGGCCGGCCTAGTCGTGCATATTGATATGTTTGACCGCCTGCCCACGCCTTACGGGCTGGTACGCGGCGGCGTAGCCCCCGACCATCAAAAAATCAAGTCCGTCACCAAAGCCTATGAGCGTGTCGCCACGCATCCGAGCTTCCGGTTCTATGGCAACATCACCTATGGCAGCGACCTGACCCATGCCGATCTGGCGCGTCATTATCATGCGGTGATTTATGCCGTCGGCGCACAGAGCGACCGGCGCATGGACATCCCCGGCGAAGACCTGCCCGGCAGCCATCCGGCCACCGAGTTCGTGGCATGGTACAACGCCCATCCCGATTATGCCGATTTCAAGTTCGACCTGTCGCAAGAAAATGTAGCGGTGGTCGGGCTGGGGAACGTGGCGATGGATGTGATCCGCATCCTTGCCAGCTCGCCCGAAGAACTGGCTGCCACCGACATCGCCGATTACGCGCTGGAGGCGCTGCGCAACAGCCGCGTGAAGCGCATTTACGTGCTGGGTCGGCGCGGGCCGGCGCAATCGGCCTTCACCAACCCTGAAATTAAGGAACTGGGCGAATTGGCTGAGGCCGAGGTGATCGTCGCGCCGGAAGAAGTCGCGCTCGATCCGGTCAGCCAGCAATTCGTGGACTCCGGCGCGGACAAGAGCACCACCCGTAATGTCGAAATCCTGAAGGAATACGCTGCACGCGGCGGCAGCGGCAAGCCCAAGCAAATCATCATGCGCTTCTGCGTGTCGCCCACTGAACTTAGCGGGAATGGACAGGTCGAGTCGGTCAAGCTGGTGAAGAACGCGCTGGTGGCGGACGACAAGGGCAACCTGAAGGCCAAACCCACCGCCGAAACCGAAACCCTCCCCATCGGCTTGATCTTCCGTTCGGTGGGCTATAACGGCGTGGCGCTGCCCGATGTGCCGTTCGATGCCAAGCGCGGCGTGATCCCCAACGATCACGGGCGCGTGTTGACCGCCGCCGGCAGCGGTCAAAATGTCGTCGGGGAATATGTGGTCGGCTGGATTAAGCGCGGACCCAGCGGGATTATCGGCACCAACAAGCCGGACTCGATTGAAACCGCCGACTGCCTGCTGGCCGATCTGCAAGCCAGCGCATTGAACGCGCCCGCCCAACCGGATCGGGCGGCGCTCGAAAGCCTGCTGCGCGAACGCGGCCTGCAAGCGGTGAGCTATGCCGATTGGCTGCTGCTGGACGAAGCCGAACGTCAGCGCGGCCAGGAACGGGGCGCGCCGCGCCGCAAGTTCTGGCGCGTGGCGGAAATGCTGGACACCATTAACCAGCGCAAAGGCCAGTAATCCGACAGACACGTCCCCGCCTTACACGGGTAGGTTTTTGAAGAACCTCACCCCCGTCCCCTCTCCAACACGCGGAGTACCGCTTTGGAGAGGGGTGAAAGAGTCTGCTGCTTGCTCCCCCTCGCTGTTACTACGGAGAGGGGGCTGGGG
>Ga0172373_10001076_pt1 | contig 44368 bp, 17 predicted proteins | sample Lak10m_2_FD_114546 | JGI IMG/M metagenome (GOLD analysis project Ga0172373, IMG submission 114546) | Freshwater microbial communities from Kabuno Bay, South-Kivu, Congo - kab_092012_10m | ecosystem: Environmental > Aquatic > Freshwater > Lake | place: Democratic Republic of the Congo... | reverse complement strand
TGGTTAGCAACTTCCTCTAGTGTAGCTGTAGCTGAACTCATATTAATGCACCTATATATATTTTAAAAGTACATATTATTTTAATATTTTGTCTTAGTTATGCATTTTTACTGAAGGGACACGAAAGATCAATAATTTTGACAAAATAATCACTTTCCTCTACGCTAGTATTCACCCCGTTTACATGAATGAGTATAGGACGAATGGAAAAATTTTTAGGACGAATTAACCTTTTTATTTTTTCCTTTGATTCTGTTATCACACTTGAATTTAGCTCGTTTTTATAAAATTTTACCTCTATCACATATAGTTCTGATAGTTTAGTCTGAATCAAATAATCGATCTGACAACCGGGGGTGCGTAGAGTTTTACGCTGGAAATATGCACCATCATTAACAATGATTTCAGGCGGTATACCAAGCTGCTCCAAGATTAGGAGGCGATTATTTAATACAAGATTTTCTATTTGCAAACCCATTAAAGTAGACCATCCAGGAAAGGATGATAAATGTACTTCTCTAAAAAAGCCCTTTTCAATTTTATCTCTATTTGGGTCAATATATTTTAGAAAAAATCTTAAATAATTGTCTGAAAGGCGATATACGCTAAGTTTAGGAGGCTTATTTTTATGTATATTCCAGGCAAAGTCACGCTGAATAAACCCGGATTTAATAAGATTATCCAGTTCTTTTGAAACGCGGCCATTTTTATCTAAGTCTAATTCTTCTATAAGTTTCTCTCTTTCCAATGAGCCTTCTAGCAAGGTTGTTATGATTTTTTTATATCTGCTAGCTTTCTCTGAAAAAAGGTCTGTAAAAATTTGATCAAAATCTTGGTACAAAATACCGGAAGATTCAAAACATAATCTCTTTATATTATCTTCAGCAGACATACGTGGATCTATTTCTTCCAAATACCTCGGTATTCCCCCTGTAACTGATAGTACTTTTAACTGCTCATATGGAGAGCTACTGGCTTGATAGTCACCCCAAAACATAGCAGATTCTTTTAAAGATAATTCCCTAACTGTTAGAGTTAGAGAAATGCGCCCAACGAATCCTGTGCTAGCTAAAATGTTGTCATCTATCCACGATGAAACAGATCCGCATACAATCAAGATCATCTTTGGATTTTGCTTAAAATATTGATCCCATACAGTTTTTAAGGCTCCTAAAAACTCAGGATCTTTAGATCCCATCCAGGAAATTTCATCACATAGAATCACAGCATTCTGACTTTTTGTTTGTTCGCTTAAAAAAACAAAAAGTTCATACCAACTCTCATATCTTACCGGTACATGAAAATATTTCTCAAGTTGCAATGCAAAAGCTCTTCTCTGGAATTCTGCTGTGATACCACTAGCTGGTGGAAATCCAGAAAAACTGTAGTAAGTATAATTTTTAGCAAACTCTTCAATTAACCTGCTTTTTCCTATACGGCGCCGACCTTTTACAACGACAAAACTTGCTGATTTTTTTGCTTTAAGGTGGGTCAATGCTTGAAGCTCCCACTTACGTCCAATAAAATTCATATAACCTTAAGCTAGCACAAATAATTTATAAAACAACGTTTTCTATTTTCTGGACAGAATATCTAAATTAAAAACGCTCCAAAAAACAATATTTGTCAATTTATATTATTTTCCATGATACGTTATAACTCTTATAAAAACAAGAGAAACCTATAATTTTATAGATATACCGCTTAGTCTTAATTGCTGCTACTCTTTATTTTCCTTATATCTTGTTCTAACTTTAGTTCTGCTTGGGCTTTATTATAGCTATCAACCGTTTGCTTGATAATTTTATTATACTCTTTATTGCTAAAAGACAATATGTGGATCATAAAATCTTTATAAAATTTAGTTGTTAGTTCTTTGCAGTCTAGGTCATTGTAATAGAGCAATTAGGACATAATTTGTTTGTTGTCTGCTCCTTATTTATATTCAATTAAATGCTTTATTTAATTTTATGTTTTGATTTCACTGTTTTAGCTTTGATTACCTTGAGTCAATAGTTTTAGCCATTGAAGCCCTTATAGTCTTAATAGTGGTAAAAAGTAGTCCAAGGCTCATAGCATAGCACGAAGTTTTTGTATTTCATTAAAGCTAAGCCCGGTTACTTCAGCAATCAGTTTGAGGCTAAGACCTTGTCTCAACATTTTAATAGCCGTTATTCTAACATATTCTACATCGTTTTCTATATATTCATCGTCACTGTCTACCATGCTTTAATCAACCATATTATTATTTTATAATTTGTTAGATTTTTCTATTAGGATAAATCACGCAGCCTACCACTTGTTATGTGACATATATTGGCTATATTATGAGCATGATAACACAACTATAATTTTATTACCATATTACGATTTTGCCTTATATGTTGCGGCTTCTCATTCTCTTGACAAATATTTTGCTCTAGCCGTAATTCTTCAACCTCTTTATTATAATTATCCATTGTCTCCTTGATAATTTTATCATAATCTTTACGGATTAATGGCTTGAATTTACCTATATCCTTATCGCTTAAAGGTGTAGTTTGAGTTATCAAATCCTTGTTATTATCAGGTACTTGAGTAAAATTATTAACCATACCAGTAACGCTAACCCTATTATAAACAAGATTATCAATTTTGCTAATGGCAAGTTTGGTACAAGCATCAATATTTTTGCTTATGCTGCAAGTAGAAGGTGTAGATAATTTACCAGTCTCAGTAACAGTTTCTATCTGCTTTAATGCCATTAGCTCTAATTTCAATTTTCTCTTGATGCCAGGCGTTAGTTTTTGTTTTAGCAGCACTACCTTTTTTATTAACTCAAACTGTTTATCGGTAATTTCTTTAAAACCGTTTTGTAAAGCGTGATCTACCAATTGTTCTGCTATAGCATGACGGGTATTCTCATCATAGCCTAATAATGCTTGTGCTATTCTTGGGCTTGAACTAGTTTTAAAGCCGGTTTTAAGCGTTTTCTTGATTTCGTTATCTCTGGATTTATAAGCTTCTATAGCTTCAAGGATTATCGGTTTTACCAAATTAGCTAGCTGTACATCCCAAGTAGGATTATCAAGAATAGTCTTCTCAATTAAATAGCTACTCATCTTGGTAATTCTACCAGCATCTATTTGACAGCTGATTCTTTGATCCACCGGCATTGATTTTCCGGCATTGGCATTACACCAAATAGTTTTGAGCATATCAGTAATTTCTTTTTCGTAAGTTATTTCAAATAGACTACGGATAACCAAAGCTTTTATTTGATGGTTACTTAAATTAGCGCACCTAAGTTCTTGTTCGTTTATTTTGCCAAGTGCATATAGGCGCGCTTTTTCTTGGAACTTACGGCTATTTATCTTCTTAAAAAATTGCTGAGCAGTATGTTGGATAGCAGTTAGGTCTTTAATAGCATATTTTATTTGTTTGTCTATATGCCTTTGTATAGGTACGGATTCACTTATAAGCATGGGCTCTTGTACATATCCTTGCAGTTCGTGGATTTGATTAGGGCTACCTAAGTAGCGATGATTATTAAGATGCAAAATATCGTTATATTCAGCTACCTCTTCTGCTACCTTGCCTGTAGTTTGAGTTTTGTGGGTTCGGTCGGTTTGTATTTCTTGTCCTCCTCTATGTCCTATTGCTACTTTTGCTGTTTTTATTTTTCCTGCTTCTACTGTTTCTATTCCTATTTCTTGTAGTTTGTCCCTGCTAAGCTCAATCTGCTCTTTGGCAAAGATCTGCCACCAATCATCGCCTGATACTGTTTTATAAGCTCCTTCTGCCATAAGAATCTTGTCATGATTGGTAAATCTGTAATGGTTCTTCTTATTTGCGTAATTTACGTTCTTATGGTCCGCAATGGCCTGGTATATATCCTGTGCTATTTTTTTATGATGATAGTCGGTTAAATTGCCCCTTAGCTGCTGCCCGTGCAATAGAACTACATCCCGAACTATAATTTTGTACAATTCCAGGCGATCACTACCAGGTTCTAGTAATTTTTCATATTGTTTATAATAATCCTCATTGATATATAAATTACTGAGCTTGGTTAGGTAACTATTTTGAATATCAGTTAATAATTTCTTAAGTGCCTGTGCTTTTTTATATTGATCATCACCCTCTCTGCCCGTTTCTATTAATCTACCTGTTTTTGCTAGGAATTTTAACTCATTGATTTTGTTATTATTGTTACTATGATTGTTATCACAATCCAAATCTTGCTCATTTCGCCAAATGGCCACTAAGGTGTCTTGATATAAACTATGCGCTAGATTCAGGAATTCATGGCTATAATCAATTATCCCTCGTGCTTGAGCATAGCTCAGGTAATTTATAGTATCCGGGCTAGTTAAAATACTTCGCAGCTCCAATTCTTTTGCAGCTTGTTTTTTTATTTCTAGTAGACTTAAGTTAATCCCGTAGCTTTTTGTTTGCCATATTATTAGCTTTGATTTGCTAAGTAACTCCTCCGCTACCTCCTTATGTTTTTCTGTTGTTGTAAATTCTTCTATCGGTTCTTTTTTACCATCTTCATTTTGGGATATTTGTGATCTAGATTGTAAGTTCGCTTCTAAGCTACGAACCAATCTGATACTATCATCAATAGATCGATTTTGTATTCGAGCTGAATTTATCGCCTCTTTTACGTTATCTATAGTCATTGCTTGTGGTAATGGATCTGCTAAATCCCATTTTTTAGGCAGTAAATTTAAATGTACTTTACCTGCGAATTCTAACCTTTGAGGATCAATTATCGTTACCATTCCGCTATGACCGTTTGCTACATTTATTTGACTTGCTATTTTTCTTGATGCCCTAATTCCCGGTTCATCTAAATCAGGCCAAATGATTATTTCTTGATTTTTAAGTAAGCTCCATCTTGCTTTATCAGCTGATCCGCTACCACCAAGCCAGGAAATCACCCTATATTCAGGTAGTAACCTGCTTGCAATATTTGCAGTCTTTTCCCCCTCTACTATCAATAATGGTTTGGAATAACAATTTGATGGCAGATTATATCCGGTAGTACTGTTATTACCATTATCCTCTTTAAGTTTTTCTATACTATATATCGGCTTATAGCCACTATCACTAAAACCTTTTAATCTCCATTGTTTTAAATTCTTAAATTCATTATAACAATAAGCAGCAGGGGGTACTTGCTTCTTTCCTGTCTTTTTATCCAGGCAGCGAATAGTTATCCCTATTAGTTCTGCATCAATGTTGTAATAATTATAGATTTCTAATATTTCATTGTCTTTAGCAAGATGAGCCATTAATGGACTATCTTTAGTAAGTTTTGGTACTGACTCTGGGATAGAGTGCATGGCAACCCAATCATTGACTTTTTCGTTTTTTATTGAACTTGCTACTGAAGTATGGTGATAATTGATTGATGGATAGGTTAACCTATCAGTATTTTTAATGGCATAGAGATTTGCAATATATTCTAATGCCGCTTTTTTATCAATTCCTAAAGCTTCAGAAATAAAATGATAAATATTGCCCTTTTGCGAAGTGCTAAATCTTGTCCAAAGACCCGTTCTTAGGTCCATATTGATACTACCACAGCTTATTCTTTGCCCATGTTTTTTGATTGCACCGTCATGATTTATTTTAGGTGCATATTTTCTAAATAAATCTTCGTACGCAGATGAGCTTAAATAGTTTGATACTTCCTTAAATGTTATTTTGGCTTCTGGTTTTTGTTCTTTGTCACTTATTGTGTTGTAACTTGCCTTTTTATAATTTTTCTTTTCATTTATTTTATATATTTGATCATTTTTAGGGTCATTTTTAGCAGTAGTTTTGTGACTGGCTCTTATGGTAATATTTGAGCGTTTATTTAGATAATTATTATAGGATATTGTTGCTTCTTCTATAATTTTACTTGCCAGTAATTTTTGCAAGCTTATAAGCGCTATAGCAGATAAGCCGGTATTTTCTCCGGTAGTACTCTGACTATTTTCTGGAGTATTTTTAAGGCAACTGCTAGGCCCAGTCACATGAATAACCTGTGCTACTAACTCGATAAATTCTTGTTCTACTTTGGTTGGCTCTATCAACTGCACCTTCGCTGCTGCTATTTTTAATTCTTCTTCCCTAGCCTCGTAATTATTTTCTTTTATCTTGGTAGAATTTATTTCGATAAAATGCAAGGAATTTTCATACTTTCTAAACCTTGCACCAATTACCATAGTATTTTCTATGCTATCTGCCCTGGCATTGGTCAGCGAGTACATTCTGCCAAAACCTATGCCTTTAAGTTTTCCAAGTAATTTGGGATTTTTATAAACTGCTGTAGATGCCCCTATCGTGCTATCATATTCCGATAGTAGTTCATGCCATTTGGTAAATATTGTTTCAGGTATCTCCCTATATATTCTCCTGAGGTATTCAGGCATTAATTTGTCTCGGTAATGCTTGGCTTCCGTAATTTGTTCTTTGAGGGTTTTGTGATGGTTTTTTAGTTCATGGTACTCCTTTTGTTTCGTTTCAAATTCGAAACGATTTTCGGTTAATTCATCCTGTAATGATTTATAACAAGAACTAAGTGTAGTAATTAATTTCCCGATGTTGATAAATTCTTTAGAATTGGCATGGTCCAGGCTACGATCTTGTTGTATCCAATCCTGTAACTGGGTGATTAATATGAGCATTTTATTATAATGCTTATTAGTCTGTAATTTTGAATTAAATCCTAATTCTTTCTCATTTACTTTGTAGCTATATGGGCTACTACCTGCATGTTTTGTAATAGCTGCATAGTTTAATTCCATTTGGTTAATTCTGGCTTGGAATTCTCCCCTATTGCGAACAATAAATTTAGCAGAGTTATCTCTGATATTTTTATGTTCTATTACTCTCTCCCACGCCTCATGTTGCCACATATCAGGCTTTTTACCGGTTACTTTTTCTTCCAGATTGCACCAGCGTGTAATTTCCAGCAAGAGCTTCACTACATTAGAACGAGAGTGGATGTAGGATTTGAGTAATTTATCGTTATCACTCTCCCCCATGCCAATATAGTTACTTGCTAAGCTGTCGTTTGCTCTTTTACTCACACCTATAGATAGGCCTATCTGCCACAAAGGCCAATTTTCTGAATGTAAATTTCTCAGTGTAAATGAAGCAGTTTTAGCTCTAGCTGTTGTTGCTATAACTAAATTATATTTTCTCCTGGCTTCCTCCGGATTCTTATCCAGTCTGTTATAGACATTATCTTCAAGTTCTTGTTTATTTGCATATAATTTGACACTATCTCTATGCCTGGTCATCATGACGTTAAATGCTTCGTAACCTACTTCTTTTTCATAATAAATTAGAGTATGGTCTATGCTTGCTCCTTGTAGCTTATGAGCTGTCATGGCATAGCCATAGTTAAATCTGATTGATTTTTGTCTGGTATCTAGATTAACTAGCTTTTTAGTACCATCTGCCTTATTTACTAATACTTTGATAATTCCATGGTCCAGTTTGCAGAATTCACTGATTTTATTACCGTTGGTATCGATTTTATCCTGATCAGTGTTAATCCTACTAAAGCTAACTACCGTGCCAACCTCACCATTAAGTATACCGTTCTTATAGCTATTTGCTTCAAATACAATTTGTTCACCTCGCATTAATTCGATGTTTTTATTGCCTATCTTAAAAATATCTCCGTAGCCTTTAATTATACCGGCTTCTTTTAATTGCTGCCGTACTTGCTTGTTTAGTTTAGTTACTGATTCATTGGTATAGGCGCAGATAACTATTGACCTTATGGAAGCAAGATCGTCCTTTGAGAGTAAATTGGCCTGGTCGATATACCTGCTTATATAGTCGCTCACTAATGATTTTTGAACTTCCTCTTTATTGTCATAAACGTTAATTATTCCTTCCTTTCTATATAATTCTATAGCCTCATCAATTTTGTAATGACCAAGTAAATATGTCGCTCTTGCTTGATCCGGATCTCTTTGTCTCTTAACCTCCGTTAATTTACTGCTTCCTGCAATATCAGATGCTACCTTTAAGCTTCCTGCCATTCCTATTGCAGGAAGCTGGTTATTATCTCCAATTAATATTACCTTAGCCCCCGCTTGCCTTACTTGACTTAGCATATAGTCCAGGTTAGCTAGTTCTACCATGCTTGCTTCATCAATAATCAATATGTCCCGACTAGTTAAGAATGATTTATTATTTTGATATTGCTCTTCTTTATAATAGTCGGCACGGAGCGCTAGCTCAAATTCTCTAGCATTTGCTTCTTGCCATCTTTTTCGCCACCTGGTTATATTATGAGCTTCTATTTTAGCAATAGATGCAAGGTTAAGACTAGCAGAGCTACTGGTAGCTGCCCCTATTACTCTATATCCGGCTTTTTTATATTGTGATACTATTTCTTTCATGGCAAGTGTTTTTCCTGTTCCGGGCAGTCCCTCTAAAATACTAATATCCGGACCATTTAATATATTTAGTACGGCTTTCCTTTGCTTAAGGCTTAGGCTTGAATTTATATTGCCTAAGTCTGTATTTAAATTTAAGTCTAAAGTACCAGGCGTGCTAGTAATGTTTTTTGTTGCACTATTTATGCCACTTGCAATATTTTTGATAGCTTTTGTAGCTAGATTGATTAGCTGATTGGTTAAAGAGGTATGGGTAATTAATGATTTAACTAATTTTTCTTCAGTTATATTTAAACTATGAGATCGCAGGCTATTTAGTTCTTGAACCTGGTGTTTATATCTTTCTTCCAGATCTAGCCTTTTGGTTAAGGCATACAGGGTTCTTCCTTTTAAATCTTCTTCTACCACAATACCTATTTTATCTGAGGTAAGTATATTGGAATATAAAAGCATAAATTCCTTAGATGATTGCTTTTTTAGAGCTTGCAAAGTTTCTTTAGGATGAGTTATGGTGCTTTCCTCAGCTTTTATTACATCTTTATCATTATTATCATTACTTACCTTATCAGTATCATTACTACCATCAATATCTCCGACTTTTAGACCAACATTTAAAACATCTGCTAGTGATGAAGCTATATCTTCAGCTGTAAATACAGGCTTATTAATAGATAATTTATCAAATACCAGCTCAGGATTTTCCTTTATCTTTAAGATATTATTTTTAAGTATTTGCTCGTTTTCTACCTTTAGTCTTGAATCTTTTATATGACTGGCTGCTCCTTCATGGACAGTAGGTGTTAAATTTATCCCCCTATCCTTATGGGATAAATGCGATACCTGACTTAAATGACCGTACTTTTCCAGATATTGGTTTATAAAGAATGCTACACTTTCTCGGTAATAATATAAAAACTCTCTTCTCCCCCAATTGCGTCCTTTGCTGCCGAAGATTATTTCTCCATTTTCTAGTTGCTTCAGTCTTCTGACGGTTGTTTGAATATGAACATGGGGATTATCCTCATTGTCAGAGTGGATGTTGATATCTGCTACCATACCATGGCTTACTAGAGTTTCTAAGGCAAATTGCTCTACCAGTTCAATATTCTGTTCTAGAGTTAGTTCTTTTGGTAGAGCGATGATAAATTTCCTGGCAGTTTCGGCATTTTTTCTGGTTTCAGCATGCTCGGCTCTGTTCCATAGCTTTTCTCTGTCATATACCCAGGAAGGAGCATCATCCGGTGCTAAAATAATACTATGGACCAGTCCTTTTTTACTGCTATAGTTATAGCCGATATTTTTTTCTTCTCCGGTGAAACTATCTATAGAAACAAATTGTAATTTACTTCTTGAAATATATGCAGCTGCAACTACGGCATTTTGTCCTTTACTTCTTTGTACTTCTGAGATGCTACAATGATATATCGCCATATGCCATTCCTAAGCTGTGAAACCGTGGTTTTTTAGGCAATAGCATGTAGGCTTTACTTCTTGCTGGACCTTACTTCTTGGTATATAACTTAAGGTATATAAGAGATTAGGATCTAAGCTCCTGAGGTTGAAGTTTAAAATAAACCGACAAAACCGGCTTAAATTACTTAAAATCAATCCAATGAAATTCAGCTACTTAGGTCAAATGCTAAAACCTATTTATGAACTGGCGATAGATTATTTTAGTTTAAGGTGTGCTTATAGGCAGCAAAATGCTGGGGGCATAGGTTGATTGTCCCAAATTTGGGACAATCAAAATTTATTACCACATATCAAAATTATAGTAAAATTTATAATAAAATTGTTAAATAAGAATTTGAACTGAGATTAATGTGTGCTACATTGTAGTTAAAGTATTGATTTTAAGGTAATAAAAATGAAACGTTTTATTTTTAAATTTTTTGAGGTAGCTAAAACAAAAGGATACGTAATAAGTACTAAACCTACGGAATATGCCGCACAAAAAATTAGTTCCATGACAGAGAGTACTTTATTTTCTAGCTATCTCACTGATAGTTATGAACCTTTTACAAGCCATAAGCTACCTACCGTTCTCTTAACACCTCTAAGTGAAAAATTCCATTCAAACTCTGAATATAAACCTTTGTTTCAACCTAATCACGTCTACAGTAGTTTAAGTAATTTTGGTACTATACAATATTCCAATCATACTTCACCTTATAAAGCTACTTCTGATATTGACCCATTTAGTGTTGTAAAAAGACTATTTAGCAGCACCACACCTACACAATCGTCAGACGTTAAACCTAAAACATTGGTAGGAGCAGAGACTTTTAGAGAATTAGTTGAACAAAGTAATGTATATGTGGATAAAACTTTATTGATAAAAGAGTTTTTAGAAAGTAGCTATAAGGTTTTGTTAATAACTTTTCCAAGAAGGTTCTGTAAATCCCTTAATATGGATACGATAAGAACTTTTGTAGAAATCGAGATTGATGAAAAAGGTAAACCAAAAGCTAATACAGAACGCTCTAATCCTCAATTATTTGAAAAAGGGAAATTAGAGAACGGTATAGTAAGTCCTTTAAAGATACTAAGTCAAAAAAGTCTCGTAGACAATGAAATGGGGCAATATCCAGTGATGTCCATTGACTTTAAAAATATCAAGGGAAAGGATTACAAAAGCCAAGAAGAGGCAGCACGTTTAGAAATAAAAGCACTTTATGAAAAACATAAATATTTATTAAAAAGTGAGCGTCTAACACAGGAGGATAAGGATAAATTTAATAAGTATTACCTTGTTGAAAATTTGACAACTGAAGAATTAAAAAAAAGTTTACTCAAATTAAATCAAATATTACACAATCACTTTGGCAAAAATACTATAATCTTAATAGATGAATATGATACTCCAATCAACTCTGCATACCAATTATTTACAGACACGGATATTACTGATTCCACAGCTTTAATAAAAGGTTTATTGGGAAATCTACTAAAAAGATCTAGTACAGAGGAAAACTACGTACATAAAGCTTTAGTAACAGGAATATTGCGGATAGCAAAAGCTGATATGTTTTCAGACGTCAATAATTTTAATGAATTTAATATAACCGATTCAACATTTGCTCCCTATTATGGGTTTATACAACACGAAGTGGAGTATCTACTCAGCAGTTATAAAGTATCTCAAAATGTAGGAGAACAAATAAAACACTGGTATAACGGTTATAATATAGGAAATTTTGAAATATATAATCCTTGGTCAATAATAAAGTGCTTAGCTAAATTGTCCGGCAAGAAAAAAATTTCTCCAGTAGAATTACAAACTGAAATCTTACAAAGCTATTGGGAAGAAAGTGGTAACATAAGCAATATAATTAAAATTTTTAAATCACCGTCAGTAAGAAGTAAAATTGAGCAACTCATAAATAATGTTCCATTAAATTTTACATTGTATAAAGCTTTCACTACAGCAAACCTTGATGAGATAAGAGAATTTACAACAAAAGGTTCTAATTACAAAATAACTGAAGCCGGTATTGATATATTATTGTCCTACCTTTTTTCAACAGGATATCTAACTATTGACTCAGAATCTTTCCGCCAAGGGGTATATAAATATAAATTGCCAAACTATGAAATAAGAAAAGAGTTTGAAGGAAAACTACTAGAGTTTTATAAAAGAGAATATAACATAGATCCATCGCTTTTTCTTAACGTCACTGATCATTTGCAAATAATTATGGATTCAAAGGATGATCTCGAATATCAGGAAGCCATAAATAGTTTTGAGGACGCATTTATAACTCTTTTAGCTGGTTTTCCAAAATTTGTAAAGATTGGCGATGATAATGTTAATGTGCAAACTGTAGACAAGCAGGTGCATGCCAATGAGGATCTTATCCATTCAGTGATGTCATATATTACTTTGCAATTAAAATCATTTAGTAAATATGGAACGGAAGTTTATCTTGGGCAAGGAATAGCAGATATAATGATTACCGATGAACAGAATAATAAAGCATCAATAATAGAGTTTAAATTTAATAAAAAAACTGCTTCTATTGGGTATGAACAAATTGTCAATAAAAAATATGCAGAGGAATTGGAAAAGAAATTCACTACAGTCAAAATTTCTTTAAATGTCGACATGGATAAAAAAGTTACTGTACAACATAGTGTAAAAAACTTTAAAGGTAATGGTACAGATGATGAGGGGGATAATAGCTACGATTTACCCTACTGTGACTGGTTTAATGAATACTATAGTGAGGGTATCGAAACGATTCTTGCACTTAGACTAAAAAATCTAAGATCAAAGATAGATGGTAATATAAAAATATTACCTGCAAAATACCAACTAACTTCTAAAAGCACAGATATGGATAAGGTAGTTCACAGTATAACAGCTGATGATGATATTGTCCTCGTGCCATATAATATAGAAAATAAGCACTGGGTGGGTCTAATATTTCAAAAATCAGGTGATGAATATAAAGTAAGATATATAGATCCAGAAAATAAACCTATTGAGCCAAGATTACTATCTAGTCTAAAGGAAGAATTATGTACTATAGGGCAAAAATTTGATCTTCAACAAGTGAAATTAGAAAAACAAAAATATAAGAATTGTGGGGCCGAAGTTGTAGAGAATTTTGTCTACTATTTAACAGGTGATAGAATTAAAACTGACAAAGCAGTGATATACCATTCAAAACTTTTAGAAAAAGCATTACTAGACCTTGCTCCTTTGAATTTAAGCCATTATAACACAGACACAATAAACTCAATGATTTCTAAAGATGTTGCGATTTTAGAGAGCGATCAAGGTAGTTTAATAACTTTGATAGGCTTAAGTCTACCAACAGAGATAGATGAATTTGAATAAAAAAAAACAGCTAATGGGAAAAACTGAATTGCTGAAAGATATAAAGAAGGCTTTATTGTTAACTTTAAGAAAAACAAAACTGAAGAAAAATTGAAATTGCTAGAAATTTACTTAAAATTGAATTAACGAATGATTTAATTGTTAAATCTACCCTCTAATACTACTCTATACGAATTATTCACTATTCTATCCAAAGCAGCGTTAGCCCTAACAGGATCAAGAAATGTATCTGCCCATGTTTCGATTTTCCTATTTGTGGTAATGATCAGACTGGCATTTATATGCACGGCCGCTATTAAATCATATAATGACAGGTCACAAATGAGAAATGTGTAAGGTAAAGTCTTAACTTTTTACTAAAAAACGGAGAATCTGAATTAGCAATACAATCTTAATTCCTTATTTTCTAAGTAATTTTTAGGTTTGATCATACTTGTGTCTATAAACCATATTTTTCTAGACCGTGGTAATTGGTTTCGATTTCGCTAAAAAATACGGCAAGCTAAGATACGGCATTATTTTCAACGTCACTAAAGTTATATCGTGTGGAACGAAATATTTAGGATTTAAACGTTATAGCTGCTGTGATTGTAACCGCAATAAATCGGTAGCATTCAGCTGTAAAGGTAGGTTTTGTTCTCGTTGTGGTAAGAAACAAACGGATCAATGGGTGAGTAAGGCTAGCAATGTTCTACCAAAAACACGATGGCAGCACATTACATTTACAATGCCGGACTCTTTATGGCCGATATTTTGGCTCAATCGTGATCTGTTTGGATTGATTTCCGGTATTGCAGCAGGAATTATTAAGGAGATAGCTACAAAGAAAAATCTTGTGGTTGGTATATTTACTGCCTTACACACTTTCGGTAGAGATTTAAAACGCAATGTTCATATCCATTTATCGGTTACTTGCGGCGGTATAAATAGCAAAGGCAAGTGGCAAAAATTATTTTTTCCTGCCGAACCTATTAAAAAAATGTGGAGACATAGAGTCCTTGAGTTATTTCGCTTTCAATATATCTCAAGTAATTTGAAGTTGCCGTCCGCATATCAAAATGCTGAGAATTTTAATAACTGGATGAGTAGTTTATACGAAATCAGTTGGTATGTTTATTTACAAAAACCATCGGATGATCATAAACGCAACATAGAATATTTAGGGCGGTATATAAAACGACCCCTATTTCCGAGACAAGAATAGAAAATTACGACGGAAAGCGGGTAACGTTTAAATTTCTTGATCACTATAATAATACAATTGATCGCATAACTATGCCCGTGATGCAGTTCATAGCTAGTCTGATTATGCATATACCAGATCGTTATTTTCGAATGATTAGGTATTACGGTTTTTTATCTAATAGAACTAGGGGCGTACAATTACCTATCGTATATAAAGCAATTAATCAAATCGTTCATAAGAAAACTAAGCTCATTAGTTGGAGATTAATGATTTGGTTGAATTTTAAAATAGATCCTCTGTTTTGCTATAATTGCAATAAATGTATGAGTCTGCGGCAAGTTTATTACGGTTTATCTTCGCCATTGTTATTAATAAGAATCAATGAATTATTATCAACGCCTAGATAACATCATTATGGCGAACACTTCTTTCACGTCTTGGACACATAATTTGTAAAACTGAACCTATTTTTAGATAGATTCTGGCAGAGATTTTTGTAAAAGTGTTGATAATTTCTAATATTGTGGCTTGTAACTACATATTTATTAAACGAATTTTTAAAAAGCTGATTGATGATTTTTCTGGTTACAAATTTTGAAATTCCTATACTATAAAATAATCCATAGCTTCTTTTTGAGGCTTTTTGTGAGAAAGTACAGATTTGCTCGTGGCGCTCTCCAGTCCTTTATTTATAAAGCTTACAGAGGATGAGTTAATTCCAAAAAGGCCCATGGTTAGCTGAAGTTTGTTAGAAGAAGAAGACGGTGTAAAAATGAGCAACGCATCAATCATATTCTTCTGGTACATTTCCAAATTTATGCTAGTATGGTGATGTAGATTTATACAGAAAATAATTATAATCAGTGCTAAACAATAAGTTACTCTATTACCAAGACTCTGTTTTCCTTTGATTACGCTATTAAATATCTCCTTAAAAACAAAGGAGATTATGATGTAGTAGAAGGCTTTATCTCAGCTCTGCTTGCTTCAGAGGGCTACGGTCCAGTAAAGATTACTGCACTTCTTGAAAGTGAGAGTAATAAGGAAGCTATAGGTCTTAAAAAAAGTATAGCAGACCTAGTAGTAGAAGACCAAAAGGGACAAAAATATATTGTTGAAATAGAAAGAGAGCACACAAACAGTTTTATCCATAAGGCCTGTTTTAACACTTCAAGATTCATCGTAGATTCTATAGGTGCAAGCGAAGACTATACCACCATTAAAAAGGTGTTTCATATCAGTCTCTTGTATTTTGCCTGGGGCAATATGAAAAAACCACTCTATCATGGCAGAACTATTATTCACAAAATAGAGACAAAGAATCCGATAGATTTACACCTCATTGATCTTGGTGGCAAAATATATGATGCCTCCCATATACTACCTGAGTATTTCTTCATCTCAGTACCTCTATTTGACGATATTATAAAACAGGAAATAGATGAGTGGCTCTATATAATGAAAAACTTGGAGGTCAAAGAAGACTTCAAATCTCCCTATATGAAAAAGGTCACGGAGAGGCTCTCCGTCCTTAAAATGACAGCTCAAGAAAAAGATGCCTATTATCGATACATGAAGAAAGTATTAACCCAAAGAGACGCAATAACCGCAGCTGAAAAAAGGGCGAAGCCAAAGGTATTGAAAAAGGTCAGAGCGAAGAAAAAATTACTATAGCAAAAAACTTATTGATGCAAAAAGTAGACGTTGACACTATTGTTGTAGCTACTGGTTTAAGCAAGGAGGAGATAAACAAGTTAACCATTAACATAAATGCATTAAAACCGTAATTGGAAACAATACTCTAATATAATGTAGCCCAATCTCATAAGAATTTTCACAATACATCCCCATACATTAATTTCTGCACTCTACGGAAGCTACGCAAGTCATACACGCTACCATTCATCGCCTGGTAATTGTGACTACGACACAATTGCCGAAGTGCGTCTTTTCACAATTTCCATTACTGCTAGTTAATCGAGTTTATGTAATTAGTATGACGTATTTTGCCTCAAACATATAAGCAGCAAATAGATCTATACGCTACACCTACTGATTTATAACACTTTGTTATCAATTTAATCACGTTTTTTTAAATTATCAAAGTTTAAAACAATAACTATCAGTGGAAATTTTGCATATACGGAGTTGCAAATTTACAATTGAATATATATTCTGAAATAAAATCAAAAAATGATATTTACATTTTATGCTGGATCAATAACAATGTAACTATTATGTAGGAAACTTCAAAACATATTGATAGCTTAAGTGTTAAAAGAGCATAAAATATGTGATGAAGAAGAAACAAGGACTAGCAAGTTATCATTAAGAGTATACAATAGTTAGTACTTATAGCGTGACTTGGTTAAGTCAGTACTCGGTGCTGTAGTAAGATGTAGTGCTAGTAGTGTAATACACAGGTTAGATAGTAATGTTATGAAGAAATTATTTTCTAGTAATCTGATGAGCGAGGTATCTGCTAACCGGGTGCTAGATACGGCATTAATACACGTATACCGAAAGCGAAAAAGTGAGATGTATAATAGCGATATATGGCCTCTAAAGCTGTATTGGCATCAACACAGAAAAAATATCCGCAACCTGTTGCTAGCAGGAGAATATCGGTTACAAGAAGTCGTAGGTTTTAAGGGGATGGATGGGAAGTATTATACACGATGGAGCTCAAGGGATGCTGTAGTGTTAAAAGCGATGTCACTGGTTTTTGGCGAACTTGTTGGCTCTCAAATAAAGAATTGTTATCACTTAAAAGGGATGGGTGGTTTAAAAGGTGCTATTAAATCGGTGGTGGCTGAAATAAAAGGCTATACTTATGTATTAAAATCAGATGTAGCTGACTTTTACGGAAGCATGGATCACGGGATACTATTAGAGCGGTGTCAGAAAATCATCAAAGATACAAGAATCATTAACTTATTTCACCAATATATGGAACGTTTAGAAGTGGTGAACGGTCAATATTATCACATTAACCAAGGCATACCTAAAGGCTGTCCATTATCACCATTGATGGGGGCATTAATCCTAAAGTCGTTAGATAGGATAGCTAAGGGTGAATGTGTGTATATCAAATATATGGATGATTGGTTAGTGTTGGCTAAGACTAGGTGGCAGTTACGCCGCATAGTCAAGGAGATGTATCGTGTGATGAAGGAGTTAAAGTTCAGGCTTGCAATGGATAAGACCTACATAGGGAAGATACACAAAGGGTTTGATTTTTTAGGTTATCGATTTGGAAGTCAAGGAGTAGTAGGCCTTGCTGCTAAAACGATTAGAAATTTTTTAGAAAAAACAGCAAGGCTTTATGAGCAAAGTGCGACTGACCATCGTATTAGCTGTTATATTAACAAATGGTGCGGTTGGCTTGATACTGTAGGATACTAGTATTTGCACAAGGATCAAGTCATTGCATAATTATGGTAACCATATTAAATGATATTAAAAACATTATATAGCTAAATACCACTTCGTATTCCAATACAAATACCACAAATAATACTCAACAGATGACAGAACTTTCATCAGCGCCTAACGCCTACTTAACAATAATTCATCGCCTGTAACTACTCTACGCTAACAAAAAAGATGCAAACTTAACTTAAACACTATAATATTATAATATAAAACCAACACTATAAATGTACTAAATAAAATCTTATTCTACTGGGAACTGTGTAGTGTTTGAAAAAACTAAACAGGAAAGTTGTATGAAGGTGGTCATACTCAATAATGATGATGAACAAAAGACGACCTGGGGGAGGGTATTGAAGAGGTTGTATTAACTTGTACGTTATACGAATCTGTACACTTCAACTATAAAACAAAAATTATCATAGATCGCACTCCTTCTGCCTATAATCTACTTGGCAAAGAAAAACTTTCAGCAGCTCTGTATGAATAATCATCGTTAATGTTTCAGATTGCTGCAGATAGATGCAATGGAGTGCAAAAGCAAGAATACGAAAAAAACTGGGCAAACGCTGAAGCAATAAATTAAATTATGAGGGAGATAACTTATACACTCAAGAGAATTACTCTGGTGCGCTAGCTAAGTATATAGAAGCATGTGGTCGATGTCCGAATGGTACAGATAAATCGCTATACCAAAACAACCAAGCAGCAGCGCTGAATATGTTAGGGACAGCATTAGAGCAAGAAGGAGATGATGCGACTAATCCAGCAACTAAGGAAGAAAAGTTTGAAGCTGCAAGACTGAAGTTTGTAGAAGCTTATGAAATATCAACAGATCCTATCTATAGAAACAACCAAGCAATAATGCTCAAAAAGATAGGAGATGTCCTGTTCGGTAATGGTGATTACCGGGGTGCAGTCAAGAAATATAGCGCTGCTTATAGCAACTGTACTAGTGGAGACGAGTATAAGCAGTTGTTAAAGGATAACATGAGCCTTGCTGAAGCTGAGTTGACGGCTGAGGCATTATTTGATGAAGCTGAGGAGTTGTATATCGCAGGTAATTATATCAAAGCAAAACAGGAGTACCAGGATGCTTATTCAACTTCTAATATTACATCTGCTAAGACTAATTATGCAGCTGGTTTAGCCAAAGCTGAAGCAGAAATAGATGCTCACGCGTCATTTATAGAAGCTAATAAGCTTTTTGATCAAGGACGATATGAAGGTGCGTCAGCGTTGTATGAAACTGCTAAAAATAAGTCAGTCATCGAAAGAGAGAAGAGTAAATATAGAGAGGGGATAAAACTATCCGAAAATGAGGTATCAGCCAAGGCATTATTTGATAAAGCTGAGGAATTAAATAGTAAAGGTGAATATGCTAAAGCCATGGAGCTGTGTGATGAAGCATATGAAAAGTCTAATGTTATTAAAGAAAAAAATATATATCACAATCAGAGAGGAGTAATAAGTTTAAAAAGAAGGAATAAAGAAGGTGAACAATTGAAAAAAACTCAGAAGGAGCTAGAAGATCTAAAAATAAAACTAGAATTGGTAACTGATCGACTAGCTGACAAGTCAGCAGAGCTAGCAGAAGCACTGGGGGTACATGAGACTGATAAGCGAGAACTGGCTGAGTTACTAGATAAACTCAAGGTTGCAAATGAGGATAAAGGCAAATCTGACTTTTTTTGTTCCCGCTGTGTGGCTGATATAGAGAACGACTTAAAAGAAATTGAAAGACTGACAAGTGAACAGGAAATAATTAAAAAGCTAAAATCAGCTGCGATAAAAGTTTCTGCACTCTTTTATGTCGATGATGCTAAACAGTTTAGTTCCAATTATATCGAACTAAGTGCTAAGGTAAGTAAGCTTTTACAGACAAAAACTGTTAAAAATATAGAATTAAAATTGATCTTTCCTGAAGCAGCTAAAGTCACAAACAAGAATGATACATCAGCACCGGATGGGTGTTATAATCCTGCTACTCACGGAGCAGCAGGGGAAGGTTTCATGGATCAATCAGTAGTACAATTGGCATCACCTCCTCCATTACAGGGATTAAGTGGTGGTCAATTAATATCCATAAATGGTATACATTCGTTATTTCATGAATATACCATGGAAGGGATTGGTAAGGTATTAAATTTAAGACTTCGTGATAATCAGCTTAGTAATGTTACTTTTTTAGCTAACTATAGATTTAATGATCAAGATGACAGTATTGTAAATATGCTATCCAATTTAAGTTTCATTAAAGAGGAAATTATTTTAGTTCCTATTAGTTTACATGATAAACATGCTGTTGGTTTGATGTTGATTAAACAATATGATTTTAGTTTTAAAGCATATTATTTTGATCCTGCAAATGAACCTATACCAGGTAAACTAGAGGAAGAGTTGATTGAACATGGATATATGCCAGAACAATTATCAGTAGAGCAGCAAATTTATACCAACTGCGGCCCTGAGGTAGTAGAGAACTTTATGTTATATTTAACTGGAGAGCGTCTATCACAGGAGGATGCTATAATGCATAATTCTAGATTGGTAGAACATGAGCTGTTAACACCTAGTACTGCTGAGGAAGTTAATTTTTTAACTCTTAAAGATAGTTACAACACACAGGCTACGGATATAATACCTAATATTGTGCATAATATCGAGGTCGGTAGAGATAGTTATATAATAGGAAATTCTACTGGATATGACATGGTTACTCCACAGAGTATAATTGATGGAGCGATAGTAGGAGCAATAGGAACAGCGTATTGTGAACCATTTGTTGAATTAAGTGATTACAATACTAATCATGATTATGTCGGAACAGTGCTTGGTGAGGTTAGTTGCATTGATTAAATTAATTATTCTAAATAGTTACTTGTTTAGGTAGCTATTTCCTGTAAGTGAAGTACGTAAGGAAAAGGTAACAAAAAGCAGCTCGTGTGCTATGGGAAAAGTGAGGCAGCTAAGGTATATGATTAGAATGAAGGCTTTTTATTAAGTAATTACTGTTAAACGATTTACTCAATTAGCGGTAGTTTCAACAGAAATGAGTCTTAACTGGTGTGTGTTTGTAGGATTTGTTAAAATGACAACGTAATGAATAAAGGCTTGTCTCCTATAGGTCACAGCTAGCGCTTAGTAGGTTGGTGAAATATTTGAAAAGGTGGTATTTCAAATATTCATCGCAGGAATATGCTAGTCTTAGGAAGAAGTTTTGGAGAAAGTATGTATGGGCGGGGAAACTGGTGGAGCTAGGTCAAGTTCAAATAGATTCCGTATTATAATTCTTCAGTTCTAAGTTGTAGGTAATTCAGTTAACTAATAACAAGGTAATAATTATGAGTAAGCAGCTCAATGCTGAGATTACTGGTGTTCATGCGAGTGTTATAGGATTGGGGGTAGTATGAAATCAGTAGATAAAGTTACTGCCAAGGACAGTTCTTCCATTTTAGGCTTTTCATTTAAGATACATAGAGAGCTGTCAGTAACCGAATTAAAAAAGAGTTATGGTACTATTTTATCAAAATATGTGGAATGTGTTAAGGATGACGAAGAATATGCGAGCCATAATCTTAGGTCTATTGAGTCGATAAGAGGTCAAATTGATTCACATATTAAAGATAAAAATGATCTGAGCTATTTATTTATTGTATGTAATATTAAAGACTATGACGTTGCAGAATTCGGCACTTTAACTATAAAGTATAAAGAAGATCTGGAACAGAATGGCAAAATTGTACCACGTAGTAGGCAAGAATGTTGGATTACCATTGCTATAAGGAAGCTGAAGGATAGCAGCGTTGAAATCTTTATATATGGCTGGTTTGATCCAGAAAATCTAGAGCTTAGTAAAAAATATCAAGGGCTAAAAGGTGTTATTCACTCTCAGTATAAATTGCATGAAGAAATAGATCCAAAATTAGCAGCAAATTCTGTTGCTGATGCTTTAGAGGGTATAGGAAAAATTCCATTTATAAAAAGGGAAAATGCTGCATTAGTGATTGATTGTCACAAGTTAATGGTAGAGAGGTTACCGGAGATATCAGATGCTGGACTCTACCATAAACCGACTTTAGAAGATATATTATTTTTTCTAGATAAAATACTTAATAAAGATCCTAATTATTTGCCATCAACACGCCTTATTAATAGTTTAGCTGAAACTCTTAGCATTCCGGTATATGCACCAAAGCAAGATGAAGAAGATTTACCTTTGAAAGTGCTAAAATTAATTTATGATTTGGCAAAACAAGGACATACCAGAATAAGCCTAGATCTCAAGCAATTGAGAGAAGACGAAGACACAGATTACATCAATCAGTATTTTGGATCAATTCGAGAGCATTATACTGCTAAATCACTATTAGACTACAGCCAGTTATTGAATACTGGCGTACTAGATAATGATACCTTACAAAAATTTCATCTCTCCTTAGAGAATAGGATTTTATTTCTTAAATTACAGGCCTTTTTTAGTCCAGAAACTTTAAGTAAAGAGGATATAGATGAATTCTTAAGATTATTTAGCAATAATCAATCAGTCCAGCAATTAGAGATTAGGAAACTAGAATCAAAATTACAGGAATTAGATAAGGAGTTGTCAGAGATTGGATTAGTTAATGATAGAGGTGAATTATATCCAGAATTAAAAGAAAAAAAAGCTCGTATCTATGTAATTCAAGATCAAAAAAAGCGAATAAGTCAGGAAATAGAGGTATTAAGCGCTGGTCAGATTACCAAAACTTATACTATTGATAGTATAATTGTTTTATTAGAGCAAAAGGTACAAGCGGATGTTAATTGTAAGCTTCATCAAGGAACTATAGAGAAAATGATTGAGTTAGCTCAATCATTTAAAGATGAAAGTACAAGGGTTGCTGCAGTCAAGATATTATTAAAGGATTCTAATAGTCTTTCATCGGAACAAGCAAAAATTATCCTTAATGATATTTTGCCTAGCTTAGACCAAAATGGAAATATAGATACGATCTTAGACTTTGTTGTTAAATTTAAATTACAAGGGATTCTAGGACCTTCTAATGCAGATTCCCTAATCAAAAGTATGGTAAACATATTAATCTGCAATAAAGATGTTGAAGTACGAAAGAAAGCATTAGTAATTTTAAAAAATTACCCTTATGAGCACTTAGAATCAGCTGTTAAAGACATTATTGCACTAGAGGATGCATTATCTGATTTTGTGCCTACAAGTATGATCACTCCGTTACCGACTTTAAGTGATGTATCAACAACAGAAGAATTCATACTAACGAAATGTTTGACAAGAGTAAGTAATAGTCAAAAACTTACATTTAATTGTTTTATTTTCATTGCAATAAAGAAACTTTGGGCTGATGAGATAGTTAGCAGAATAGTGAAGCAGATTATAGAACAGCGTATACAAGAACTACCCAAGCAATTTGTCTTAGATTTTGTGAGTCATCTTGATTCTTTAAGTATTGATTCTAATGTTAAGGAAATTAATGGCGCGGTAACTATTGGTAAAGTATTTATTCAAGCTAATTTGATTAACTCTGATAATGGTACTATTGCTAAAATTTGGTCATTAATAGAGCAACTACCGCTACCTGATGACATAGACGATCTTTTAGATTTCACTAGAATAGAAATAGAAGCTAATAGACGCGAGAATATTCCTGAATCAATTATTAGAAAAATAGAAGAAGTAGCTATTAGTAATAAATATGCAGCTAACATTCTTGTGCTATTTAAAACTAATAAGTTAGGCATAGTATTAAATAGTCGGGAGAGCCTACAAGATAGAGAACAAGCGCTAGATGATATTTTAAGCAATAAAATGATGTCTGATTATGATAAAGTGAAGTTCTTAAACTCTTTAGTTGGTTCAGCGTCAGATCTTAAAGTTAAGGGTTTTAAAGAGTTAACAAAAATATTATCTGCTGATTGTTTAAAAAAAGGGGGCGGGATATTAGACACAGGTTCTATAGCTAAATCTTTGATTGATGTTGATGTTGATTTAGAGGATATCAATACTTTTGTAACAAAAGTGTCTGAAAGTAATATAGATTTATCAGAATTTATTAATTTATTAATAGTTAAAGCTATTCGTATTTCTACTATAGATCAAAGTGATACTATTTATGTACAGCTAAATGAACAATTTATTGCTTTGCATGGCTTTTGTGATCTAATAAATGATCTTGTCAAGTTACAAGTAGAGAATAGCAAGTTGCAAAAACAGCTATCACAATTATTGGGTATAGCATCTTATACGAGCAACTCTAGAGTGAGAACTGAACTTATTAAGATAATAGAATCTAATGTTGCAGAAAATGATGATGAAGGTATTAAAGAGGATCTTGAAAATCTATCTTCATCATCTAGAATAAGTTTTAGTAAAGAAACAATTGCCAAAGATTTAGGTAATCTTGAGGCAGAAGTTAGTAAGGGATATAAAGTTCACGATAGTCAGCTATCATCTCTAGTTAATATTCTAGATTCTAGTGAAACAAAAGATTATCACCGAGATGTGTCTAGGCTGTTGCTAGAAATCAGTAATAGATTGAGTTTGACCTCTTCTGTTATGGAGCGTGTATCAGATATAGTTTTAAAAAATCAGGAATTACTTGAAGATAAATATGTTATTTACTTTGTTAGCAATAATATAAATAATATTCCAGGTAAACAATTAGCTAATATTAGAGATATACTAGAAAAAGCTTTAATTAACGAGGCTTCGGATGAGTTAATATATTTTTTTTATAGCATAATTCAAAGTCCGACTTTCATCATAAGTGATGAAGCGTTGATTTCGGTATCAAAATATTTAAGTGATATCCAACACAAGATTGAGTTACGGACCTATGCAGCACTAATTATATCTAATCAAATAACAAAGGAAAGTAGAAAAGAAAATCTTAAGCAAAGCGTTGTAGATAAATTAAAAGAGGTAGCTGTTGCGCCAAGAGTTCCTGACGCCCAACATGATTTGTTAAGTAAAGTCGTATTTCAAGTATTAGAGAAATTTTTGTTGCCGTTGCAAGAAACAAAAATGGTAAGCGAGTTTTTACAGAGATATTATCAGGAGTTACGTATCAGATTATCCCAGGAAAGTTATCTACCAGAACAATCTGTGAAATATTTAGACCTGCTATCTAAATATTTCACAGATGATTCTATAAATCTCAAGACGACATATTTTTTACTAGATGCGTTAAATGAAAGTCTATGTACTAATAGTGTGGATTTAAGTATTTTTACTGACGGACATCAAAAGATATGGTGTCTAAGGATTTTACGTAACACGTTGCTACATACAATTAATCAACTACCTGTATCAGAAGTTAGTGCTGACGAATTAACTAGTTTTATAGAGAACTTGGAATTACTTGGTAAACGTCTTGCATCAGGTAACAAATATCAGATAGCCAATAAGAGAGAAAAATCGTCTGATGATTCAATTGCTAATGTGATGATAGAAGATGTATTACGGATATTAATAAAAAAACAAAGGATTTATCAATTAAATCTTGTTGATATTAATGATATATTGTACTTTACTATTTTTAGTGATGCAGCTTTACAGTTAATACTAAAAAGTCAAACAAACCATCCATTATTAGAATTAGCAGAGTCATTTCTGTTTGACAAGATAAATTCAGTTAAAGGTTTTGAAGAAGATATCCGGACACTAGGTAAGTATGTAGTTAACTATAGGGCTCATATTACTCGCAATTTTTTAAATAAAATCAAAGAGCTGAAAAGTTTGGCTAATTTAGCTAATACCGAAGGTGTTATAAAGCAATTGGTTAAGTTTTTTGCTATTTTAAGAAATTGTGATTTATCGTATAAAGAAATAGAATCTATTTTATCGAAAAATATTAGAGATAATATAAGTGTTTATGATTTGGTAGAAAGGGTTCATCGTGTACTAGTAAGGAAGGTTTTAACTAAAAAAATTCCTAACTATCAGGAATACGTTCAAAACGATATTAATACTTTTATATCTAAGGATACTTCTGAGAATGCCTATAATCAAGCGGATAATCCCAAGTATTGGTATAGTAGCTTTGATATCGCTGCTATATCTAGTGAATTGATGCAGGGTTTTTTTCCTAGTTTTGTGATTACCCAAGCCTTAGGAAAGCAGGATAATCAAAGTATTGATAGTTTTTTAGTTAAGGTTTTAGAAGAATATAAGGAATCTAAGAAAACAACTTTTATTCCACTCAATATTGCAGAAAATCATTGGATAAGCTTGGTAATGATAGCTGATGGTCGACAAAATATCGCCTTGTACAAGGATTCGCGAGGAGAATTAAATCATCCTGATGAAAGAGAAAAAATCAAGAAAGTGCTAGCAGCTAATTTGGATAATTTAGAATTTAAATTTAATGTAAACAGAGAACAAAAGGATGATTATAGTTGTGGAATATTTGCTCTCGCTAACATTAGGTATATAGCACAAAAAATTAAAGAAGGAGAAGAAAATAAAGATTTACTACAACATTTTCTACAAAATTTTACTTATGATAGTGGATTTACTACTCAGCAACAAGTGGATAATCTCCGTAAGGAAGAATTTCCTAAACTGTATGTTTTATCTCACTGTATCGATTATAAAAAAAGGTATGTTATTCAGCATCATGAGAGTGAGTTAGATGAGCTTAAAGAGCTACTAACAAATGGTTTAGGTTGTAAAGTAGTTTTAAACGGGCAAGGTATATCCACAGAAGGAATAGGTATAGAGATTAGTACCAATCAAGATGAATATTACAATAATTCTGAATATAGTTACAAATATAGAATTAGTTTGGTAAAGGTTGATTCTATTGACAGAGGCTTTGTTGATAGAGTAATGCAAGTTTTAAAGATTGCGAGCAAATCGGAATATTCATTCAGTGAAGGAGTTATTTGTATATCAGATCAAAAACTAGATCTAAAAAGTAAAAAACCTAAACTGCAAAATTTATCTATTATGCAAGCATCAGAATATATTTCAGAGCAACAATTAGAAGATATTTATTTGCGTCTTGTTATTAAGAATAATCAAAGTACTCGAAATAAATTAATGGTCCAATTAGGTTTTCCGGAATTAAAATCAAATGAACCTATTGGTCTTAAAGATTCGATATGGCTAAAAGGTTTAGAACAGAAATTAGCTAGAGTGTTAGAGCAAGATAATAGTAAAAGCGCTTTATCATACAATTTTGTAAAGGATTTGGTAAATAAATTAGATACTACAGATCAAGTGCAAGATTTAAGTTTGGCGCTAGATATAATTTATGAGTATGGGTTAAAAGAAGATGATATTAACATTAAAGGTCAGAATTTAAACTTTATTTTTGCAAGGGGTAATTGGGCAAAAGAAGTGCATCAATTTGCCATTGATAAAACTTTTCAAGGAAACAGTAAAGCTAGGTCTTTAGAGACATTAACAAATGAGATACTTGATTTAAATAAGGATAATAATATTGAATATCTGACGCAGTTTGGCTTACAACAAGAATACGATAAAATTATTGTAGCATATAATGGTTATTCTGAATTGCTATCAGCTAGTACTTCAACAATTAGTCAGTGGAAGAGAGATAGTATAAAAATCTGGGCAGATAAAGTAAAACTCGACCATCAAAAAGCAAATATCTATGAAAAATTAGCTATAGTTAGAAGAGCTGTAGAGGTAATTACTGAAAGCAAGGGGAAAAGGATTACTCCAAGAGAAATCCAAATGCTGTCAGCGTTAATACTTTTAAATAATAAACCAGGTTACGGAAGGCTGGCACAAATAAATACAGGAGAAGGCAAAACAACTATAGTGGCAATGCTAGCTGTAATTAAGGCATTAGAAGGAGCGAAACATCAGGTAGACATTATTACGAGTTCCTCTGAACTTGCACAACCGCAATCTGAACAACAAGTAGAGTTTTTTGAGCTATTTGGACTGACTGTTTCGCATAATGGTCAAAATAGTTCGGTTGGTATAAAGACGAGGTATCAAGCTAACATAGTATATGGAGCAGTTGGAGATTTTCAGGGGGATGTACTGCGGGATGAATATAGCAAACTAGAAACCAGAAGTGGTCGAGAATGCAGCGTTGCTATAGTAGATGAAGTAGATAGTATGTTAATAGATGGCAAAAATAACATAGTCATGCTTTCTAGTCCTATGCCGGCCATGGATTATTTAGAACACGTGTTAGCTGCTATATGGACACAGCTGACAGTGGCCTCTAATTGTATTGTTGAGAAAGAGAATGGTCAAGTTTTTTATAGGACGCAGGATCAATCAATCGATGCTGATGGTAATCCGGTAGGAGATATAACTTATACTGATACTCCTATGGCCACAGGAAAAAAGAAGGTAGAAATCCTACAAGAAGTTACGGAACTTCATATACGAAAAATGCTGAGGGACGACAAAGACAAAGACGAAGGTTATTTAAGCAAAGAAGATTGTAAAATTCTTGAAAAGCAGGACAAAGAGTTTGAATGTTTCGAAAGACGGCTGAAAGAAAATCCTGCCCTAAAAGAAAAGGTACCTTCTGTATATCCTAAAATCTGTATTCCTAAGCATTTAAGAGATTTGGTTAAAAAAGTACAATTACCAAAGTGGATTAATAGTGCAATACATGCGATGTATAGCTATGAGTTAGATAAACATTATATATTAAAGGATGGTAGATTTATTGCTCCGGTAGATGCAACTAATACAGGAGTAGTACAAGCTAACATGGTTTGGAGTGATGGGTTACATCAATTTCTACAAATCAAGCATGGTACAAAGATTACCGCGGAGAGTTTAACCAATAATTTAATTTCTAACGTTGCGTATTTTAAACGCTACGGGCCAAATATTTATGGCTTAACGGGTACCCTTGGTAGTTTAGAGGCCCGTGCATTGTTAAATAGCACCTATAAAGTCGATAGTATAATTATTCCTCCCTTCAAAGAAAAACGATATAAAGAATTAGAATCAATTGTTATCGATACAGAAAGGTCTTGGTATAAAAATATTGTTGAAAGTTGCTTGAGTAAATTACTCTGCGGCAGAGGTGCTTTAGTAATAACTAAATATATCAAAGAAGTGGAAGTTATTAAAGAGTTACTAGAAAATGAATATGGCTATGACTCAGGTAACATAAAATTGTATAAAACAGAAAAGGATTCGGATGTTATAAAGAATGAGTTAAAAGCCGGTGAGATTATTTTAGCTACTAACATAGCCGGTAGAGGTACTGATATTAATCCTAGTTCAAAAATAGAAGATAATGGTGGGTTACATGTATGCATTACCTTTTTGCCACCTAATCAGCGGGTAGAGTATCAAAATACTGGTAGAACTTCAAGAACTGGTAATAAAGGTACAGCACAATTCATCCTCTTGGATAGGACTAGAAGCAAGATAAAGATTTTAAAAGATCATCGAGACAAACAAGAGACCGATGATATAAAAAAAGCTGAAGCTGAGATGAGAAAAGTTACAATTAAAGATTTTTGGTTCAAAGGTTTTTGTGATTTGTTATCAATCATAGCCCCAACAAAGGAGGAACGTAAAGATTCTAAATCTAGGGCAGTTGAAGAAAGATTTGGTATATGGTTAAAATTGCAAGAAACAATTATTAATGAGCAATCAGTTATCAGTGAAGACCAACAACTGGAAATGTTTAATAAATTTAAGGAAGAGATTTTGGCAGATAAAGGTCAAGCTAAACTCATTCAGAATCCGTTTTTTCATATACTTAAAGGTAATGAACTACTAAAAGATGGTCAAAATAGGACAAAAACAATAGAAGCAATAGCTGAATACACAAAAGCCATAGAGTTAGATAGCTATTTTGCATTTAACGCCTATTATAATAGGGGTTTTGCTAAAATAGCTGCTTATGGACAGGATAGGACAAATTATAAGCAAGAAATAGCATCTGCCGTTAATGACTTTAAAGAAGCAAGAAGAATAATAGTAGAGCACCTTGAACCATTATTAAGTCTAATACAAAAAACATCATACTCCCAGTGCTTATCAGAACAGGTGCAGCATAAGTTAGCGCTGTATAACATGCAAAAAGAAGCAATAGGTGCTGCAATAGGTCAAGGAGTTGGCTCTGGAAGACAATTAATTGATAAATTAAAAGCACAAATCACGCAAGGAGAAAAAGAAAATAAACAAATACCTGGTATTGATAGGCTAATAGTGAGTATGAAATCAAAAGCTGCCAGTTTAGAGAATATCGATAGCATGATAGATGAAATAAGGAAAATGGAAGAACAAAAACATCATCTAGATCTAGATAAAGAAGATGCAGATGAGCTACAGCAAGTACTTATAAAGCTCCAAGAAAGTTTAGTTAGTAAGAAAGCTGATAAATCTTTCAAACAAGCACAAAAAGATGAAGAAATAAGACTAGATCATTATAAACAAGAATTAGATACCAAATTAAGTATATTAACAAGACAGCAAACATTACTGAATGAAAAGCTCAACGAAGCTGAACGTGCGTTGAGTGGTGCTAAAGAGGAGTGCAAATCTCAAAAACAAGAAAAAGTGAGTGAGATAAAAGAAGATATACAAGAAATAGAAAAGACAACAGAAGACACTAAAAATTATATAAGCCAGTTAGAACAAAATATAACCGCAATAAAAAGTACTGATAGCTTTATAGATATTACTAAAGATATTACAAGAATAAATGAATATAGAGAGCAGTTAAAAGGGTTGCATAGAAAACAAAGAAAGGCAATTCAATCGCAAATTGACTCGTTTTATATAAAAGGGAGTAAAGAAGTTAACCAAGACAAGATAGATAATATCGATATAGGAGTTATCGGTGTAGCACAAAAGGCGGATCACTACATTAAAATAAAGATTACAGATATAGAATCTGCATTGCCAGCAGAAGAAGATTCTCTCTTATTTGAGCATGAAATAGCTGAACACAAAAATAATGGTTTAATAGGTAGTATTGTAGTTGAAGATATAAGACCAATAGATTGGTGGTCAGTCATAGGTTTAATGATAATGGGAATTTGTCAAATAGTAGCTGGAGCAGTCCTTACTGTGTGCACATTAGGAATAGCGGCGTCTATTGGCAGTGGCATGTTATTAGAAGGTGTTAGCGATCTTATCACTGCAGTAAGAGATGGTATTATTAATCGGAATTTTGATTGGAAATCTTGGGGGATACAAAAGGCAATAAGTTTTACTGTATCTATAGTATGCGCAGGAATTGGGGCGTTAAAAGCTATGTTTGTAACTGCAGCAGAAGCTGCCAAGGTTGTAGCAAAAGCAGCAGTACAATCAACAGCTACTCTTGTAGCCAAAAGTATCGGAATTGCTTTAGCTAAAGGCATAGCTAAAGAGTGTGTCACACACTTAGTAGATTATGGGGTAAATAGGGCATTGATGCCTAATATAGAACGAGAGATTACTGCAGCAATTAAAAAACCAATACAGGATGCTTTATTGCATAATCCTGAAGTAAAAAAGATGCTGGAGTTAGATGGTCTAAATCGTAATAAAAAGTATGAGAACTTAATTAAACAAAAAGGATTAGCAATATTGTTTCCACAAAGTGGAGATCAACCAACAGATTTGTCAAAAATATGGCATGGGGTGCTGGCGGGTGTAGCTAGAAGCCAGATTTCTGGCTTAGATAATGCCATGAAAGTTTACGAAGCTATTGCAGCAATAAAGCAGTTAAAAGACATGGTTCCTGAGTTTATAATAGAATTAAATAAGGTAATAAAGGAAATATCCGAGGATTATAAAATAGAGGAAGAGTTATTACAAAAACAACCAAAGGTTGCGCAGCAGCACAGTGACAAGGAAGAAAACAAGCAAAGGCTAGCTACTGCTAGTCAGTTGTCTGATGCACCTGAAATAGAAGGAGATGATATAGAAAACAAAATTGGTAGAGCAGGAAATAAAGAGGTGCAAAAAGAGGTACAAGCAACCTTGGAAAAAAGAGAGCTACGATCTATTAATGAATTACAAGGGGTGCTGGCAGCGACTGTCGGCGGTAAGATGTCCGATATTATAGCACAAAAATTAATTAAACCTGTTACAAATTCAAGTATTCAATTTGGTATTGGTAAAGCTTTTGAAGGGATGGAGAAAGAGCTTCAAGATGGTATTAACGCTCGTCACGAACATAAAAGAAAACTAGAGGCGGCAGCTGAAGCACTAAAAAAACAAGAGGAGGAAGACAGGGAAGAAGAAGCACAATATAAACAAGCTCTGAACAAAGCCAAAGAAGAAGCTAACAGTGAGAAGTGTAAAAACCTTGCTAAAGAATTAAAGGATGGTAATGAGGATTTTCATCCAATTAATGACCATGATATAAGTAATATAGCTGAAGCTGAAGAAAGGCATATTATTGTAAAAGATAAGGATGGTAATATTATCCATAAAGCTGGTGAAGAGTATTCAAGTGCAGAAAAACAAACTGTTGTACTTATACTTACCAATAATGATAGTAAAAGCGGTATTGGGCATTATCAGTTAGAAGGAGAAATAAGCAAAGGATCCCAAATCGGTGAATATAGTTGTGGTCAAGAGGCTTTAGCTCGTGCGTTTGATAAGGATCCTTATGAAATGGATGCTAAGGTTAGGATGATGCATGCTGAACTTATAGAATATCAGGCCATTGGTTGTAATACTATATATCCTGGAGATACAGTAGAAGATATTAATAAAAAGCTTTCTGAAATAAAAAAACAACATTTAGTTGGGGGGGGGAAATATGTAAATGTAGAAGTTAAGAAAGTTCATAGGAGGGAATGTGATCGTAAAGTACAGTCTTTGGATCACAATGTGAATAACGTATTGGAGAGACTAGCAACAGGAGCTTTCGAAAATAATCCTGATATTTCAAAAAAAGAATCAAACTTAAACACGACCTTAGCAGGGAGCGCTGTTAGCAGGACGGTTGCTGATTTGGCTGTTATTGCGGCAAAAAAACTTAAAACAGTTGGAAAATTTTCTGTTAGTGATAAGACAAGACTCTCAAATCTGAAAGAAAAAGCTGGCATTTTTCAGGCAAATTTTCAAGGAAGATTCAATGGAGAATACAAGAATGTCCATTTGAATGTAACCCAAGAAACAGTCAAAGAAAAAGATGAATATAAAAAGTTTTCCGTTCAAATTCAAAAAGGATTGACTATGACTTTACTGGCTTGCATGGAATCAATCCCTCCTTCTTTTTACGAGTACACGATGGAAGGGATAGGTGATATCTTAGGCTTAAGAGTTCGGGCTGAAACCAGTAAGACTGGATTAACTAGTACCCTAGTTTTACTAGGAATATACATTTTTAGCGAAAAGCGTAATAACATTCAAGTTTTGTTATCTTACTTAAGTTTGCATGTTGGGGATAAAAATTCTATAATCAGAATAAACATGCCTGTAGTCTTAGCTCCAATAAGCTTGTATTGTAAGCACGCAGTAGGGATAATGTTTGTTGCTCAGGAGGATGCTAGTGGATACAAAGCATTTTACTTAGATCCTGAGAACAACGCTATACCAGAAGGTTTAGCTGCAATACTTAAAGATAATGGTTATGAAATAGAACAGTTACCTACTGAAGGACAAAGGTATACCAACTGTGGCCCTGAAGTAATAGAGAACTTTATGTTATATTTAACAGGAGAGCGTTTATCACAGGAGGATGCGATAGTAAATAATTCAAGACTTGTAGAACAAGAGTTGTTATCCTCTAGCGATACTGGAGAAAAAGCTCACTGTTTAACTATTAAAGACAGTTACAGCACACAGGAAACGCTTACTGTACTATCTAACGCTGCGGGCAACACTCAAGTTAGTAGAGATGATTATATCATAGATCATCATGCCAGATATGACATAGTTACTCCACAGAGTATAATTGATGGGGTAATAGTAAGAGCCGACTCAGGGACAGCACCTCGAGAGCTATTAATTGGATTACTAAGTGATTATAGCACTAACCAGGATTATACCGAAGCAATTCTTGGTGAGGTTAGTTGTATTGATATTAGTTAACCATTCTGGTTTTGATATTTTGTCTTAGGTATCAAGCACTAAGTTTGGATTAAACGAGGTTTTATTTTTTACAACTCCAAAGTTTATGTGTAATAGCTTTTTTATGTTGTACGCCAGGTATTTGAGGCTCTAGAGTTACGTCCTCTGTTTAATTTTTACGGAAACACACTGAGACTATTAGAAACATTATATAATTTAGAGATAGGTCATGACTAAAACATTTTCTAAAAGCTTCAATAAGAGATATGAGACACTTAAAAAGCGTTATAAGGAGGCTTTTGCAGATGAAGCGACAAATACACAGGTACGTACGAAGACAATTGGTTCTATTGATGATAAAAGCAATAGTGATAACTCAGATTTGGGAAGAGGAATTGATGAGTTATTAACTGAAATAACCCTGGATAATGATGCTAAAGACTTGCTTAAAAGACAATATAACAGGGTAGAGAATTATTACCACCATGTCAGGTTTTATACAAAAGAGTTGATACTAGAGACGGTGACCAAAATGCGAGGGAATCTGGATTTAGATATATACCAGGTTGCTGCCTTAATGAGTAGAGCAAACAAGATTGTTACCGGCTATGAACTTCGGCCGGCACAGATTCTGTCAGCTTTAGAATTTTTTAGAGGGGATGAAAATAAATTCTGTCAAGTAAATACAGGTGAAGGGAAGACCACCCTTACGTCATTAATAGCGGTAATAAAGGCACTACAGGGACACAGTGTAGATATCATCACCAGTAATGAAGTATTAGCTGATGATGCCGTTCGAGAGAGAGGAGATTTTTATGCTTTGTTTGGGCTTAGCGTTGCCCATAATAATGTAGATCATGAACATAAGGAAGGAACGCGAGCCTGTTATAAGCATGATATAGTATACGGCACTATAGGTAACTTTGAGTTTGACTTTTTAAGACATAGAATCAAATTGTCGGATGTTAAAGGGGATAGAGGATTTGATACATTAATTATCGATGAAGCAGATAACGTAGTCCTGGATAATGCAACCCATATAGCCAAGCTCTCCGGACCGGTAGCAGGTATGGAATATTTAAAATATGTTTATCTTAATATATGGCAAACCTTAATTAAAGCGGAACAGGTTTTAGGATTAGCGGATACAGCAATAGATGCCGTTACTGAATTAGACAAGGAATCACTTAAAAATGAAATGTCCCTAGCGAAGGACGCTATAAAGGGGAATAGTTTTATTCCTAAGTTTTTAGAAAGTTATGTGGATAGAAAGCTAGACACCTGGATTAAGAATGCCGTATCTGCAAGATATGATTATCACCGGTATCAGCATTATATTGTCGGTAAAAAGGATGCAGAAGACTTAACTAGCGAAGATAACGTGATTCCTCTAGATGTAGGAGTCGGAGTTACGCAGCAGAATACGATCTGGACTGATTTACATCCGTTTATACAGATAAAGCACAATCTGCAGGTAACACCCGATAGTTTAAGTAGCATATTCATAGCCAACTCGGAATATATCCGGCTTTACAAAAGTGTGTCCGGCCTTACAGGCACACTCGGATCACAAAAGGAGCAGGGAATCATCAAAATATTATATGGTGCTGATTCTACGATTATTCCAACCTACAAGGCTAGCATGAAGAGGTATGAACCAAATAAGCTGGTAAGTAATGAGAGCTGGGCACAGGAAGTCGCAAGTGATGCAATAGAACATGCCATAGGGCAACAAAGGGCGACATTAGTTGTTTGTGAAACCATGCAGGATGTGCATGATCTGGGCGATCAATTAGCCAAAAACAGGCAAGCTAAAGTCATTAAATACATGGATGAGCATGATGCATATAAAATAGAATCAATCAATAAAACAGGTGGAATACAACCTAGAACTATAGTTATTGCAACCAACATTGGCGGTAGAGGAACTGATATCAAATTAAGTGATACCGTTAGAGAAAATGGAGGATTACATGAGTGTACAACCTTTATTGCATCTTCTTCCAGGATTTTAAAACAGGCATCAGGAAGGTCAGCAAGACAGGGAGAGCCTGGCAGCTCCAAAATGATAATACGGGAAAGTGATCAAAAAAAATACGGCATTACCCTTGATGTCAATTTTAGTAACGAGGATGTCTATGATCTTATAGATGATATAAACGATACCAGAATTGACGGATTTATCCCGCAAATAGCCAGGGCTGAGCAAAATGGCAAATATTTTAATGAATTTGCCGATTTATACACTAGGAACAAGTCACTTGGGATGAATTATTTTATCCTGGAGGATTTAAGATTACAATGGGCTTTAGCATTTGATGAGCGAAATACCGTCAAAATTAGAGAGGTATTTAAAATATTAGCAGGAGCAGCAGATAATATTCAAGGTTATGAGCATCAGTTTTTTAATCCATATTATGCGATTAAATACATTGATTCTATTTTATCGGCCGAGGTAAAACATGAATTATATGATAGAGCAAAACGTGTTTTAAATCAGGATTGTATAACTCAAGATCCCGAGTTACTTTATGCAGCTAGCATGAAGCATTTTGAAATCATGATTGCTAGTCAGCAAACGAATACGCTCTGGCAACTAGCAGATGGTATAATAGAAAGTACGGGGTGTGGTAAAGGATATAAGGAGAGAGCCAAGGTATATCTTGAGAATGTACAACAGGTCCTTGATCAAAGGATCGCATATCTGCAAAGCATAATTGACTCAGAAGATTTTCATCAAATAGTACTACTTAAAAAGGATTTAGGTAATGGTGGTAAGAATTGCATATTAAAGCATATAGAGTCACAGTATGCCATATTGCAACTACAATATAGTCATGTAAATGATTTAATTAAGTTTATCGATAGTTCAATGAGCAATAACCCTGATGGTGAGACCTTATATATCAGTGGCAAATACCGTTTAAGTGAGTTATTGGGGCACGAAAATACTTTAGGGAGCAACATTCATAAAGAGGAACTAGCTCAGGCAAGAAATCTGGGAGAGGATTCCTTTTATAAACTCGGTACATTACCTATTGTTACTGTAAGTAAGGAAGCAAGTAAGGCAGCAATACGTGATGTTGCCGTTTTGTTTGCAAGCAGCGCCATAAATTTTAGTTTTACCGGAAAATCAGGCCTTACCTTGGATGATTTAACAAATATCGGGATCTATGATATTACAAAGGTTATTTTATCTGAGCAAGGAGATCAGGATTATTTATTAGATACACTTTCATTTGGTTTAAGTAAAGCTGCAAAGAGTTTAAAAATCCTACATAAGATCAGCAGGCATCTATCTGAAAGCATTAGTGATGAAGCAAGTAAGGGTCGATTTTATGAACAATTTTCTCCGAAAATAACGGATGATATGACGGTATTTTCACAAAAGCTGAGCAGTATTACGCCCAAGGGAGTACTTAAAGCCCATAAAAAACCGGTAGCAACTGCTACTACCAATGAACTTACCCTAGCAGGTAGCAGTGCAGCTTACGATATGGGCGGCAATATAAACCAAATAAATTCTTATTTTGGCAAATATACGTTAGATGCGATTAGATCGATATTAACGTTACGTATTGAGGATGCCGGAGTAGATAATACTAAAGTAGTAAGTAATAATTATTCATTCATAGATAGTAATAACAATAATATAGATGATTTACTAGTAGAATTAGCGGCAATAGATTTACCGGTAATTTTAGCACCACTGAATCTATTTGACAGGCATGCTATCGGATTAATGTTTATAAAGCAAGAAAGCAGTACCCTACTCTATTACATTGATCCGGAAAACCAACCAATACCACAGGATCTAGAGCAAATCTTTAAAAAATATCAACTAGATACCAAGCAATTAACATTAGAATTCCAAAGGTATGCCAACTGCGGCCCTGAAGTAATTGAAGATTTTATGTTATGTCTTACAGGAAAACGTTTACCTCAGGAAGAAGCTATTTTGTATCACTCGTTACTAGTAGAGCGTAATCTTCTTGATAGCGATAGTATGGAAGAACAATCCAGCAAGCCGGCAAATAATCGGTTAAGTGAGGATTTAATATTGGAAGATATAGATATAATGGAATTGATTTTCGGTATGCCTAATTATACCGACAATACGAGTTATATAGATTATATAGATCATGCAAACCAAGCATTCTCTGAATTAGATTCTGGAATTGATTTTACATTAGATGTTATAAGTTAAGTTATATGGAACTTAGTTTAGATAGATGCAAAAATAGATATTTTAAAAGTATGCTTCTTATACTAAATTTCTAGTCGAGTGATAGGCAGTCGTTTGTTACAATAAAAAACTATAAGGATTTATGAAAAACCTATTAAAACAAATAATATTACCGTTTATATTAATCATTTTATTACCTAAAGCAGTATTTGCAACTTCAGGTGCAAGTAGCGAAGCCTTACAATTTAGGACCGTTATAGGACAAAAACTCAAAACAAAGATCGATGAGGTATTTATAAGTACGCCAAAGTTACTGGAAACATATAATAAAGTGCAAAGTACCGAATTATCCGCGATCGGTAACTTACCTGAATATCATAATCTAGTAAATAGTAGAGAATTAAAGCTGCTCAATCATTCTCCTGAAATGCAAGAGGCTTGGAAAGAATTAATAACCGAGATAAGTACAGAAATACTTGGTATAAATCAGAAAATTGCTGAGATAACTTCACAGGTAAGCAAACTAGAGAAAGAATTACGTGAGCAACCTCAATCAGACATCTCAGTAAGTGAGATCAAAAGGAAGATTTATGCTAAGGAAGCTGTAATAAAAGGATTAAAGACAGGCATCAGTGATAGCATACAGTCACTTAATCAACAGAAGCAGTTATATTTTACGGATTCAAATTTAGCAAAAACGGAAGGTGATTTCACGCCAATTCAAAAACCAGATGCATTAACAACTGGTGCCATACTAGCTGGTATAATAAATCTTGATCAGATAATCGATACCAGGATGACAACAGTAAGCCTTAATGATTTTACAGTTTCTGCCGGTGATGAAATGACCCAAGAAGACGGAGTATGGATCAAAGGTATAAAATCACATGCTAAGCAGAATCAATATCAATTAGTACAAGGTTATAAATCAGATCAGGTTGGCGTAGTCATAGGGCTGGATTTTATTATGGATAATACTATAGGACTTGCCTATGCATTTATCCAGGATCGCGTAAAAGGGCATACTATAAAGGATAAGATAAATACCCATATTGCCACTATTTATGGCTTGTATGAACTGGGAAAAAACCTATTTGTAGATGCCCAAGCTAGATACGGCAGAAGTTATATTAGTAAATCCCGGTGTAATATGAACTTAAGCGGGGATATTTCGCATGCAAAGACTGGAGGCGATTTATATGGTGGTAAACTGGAATTGTATTACAATTATATAACTGGGAGAAGTATAAATATAATACCAAGTATGGGTATTAGCTATGATGAGTTACGTATAAGGAAATACCGGGAAAAAGGAACTGGTTTTAACAGGCAGGTAGGATCAAGGACGGTAGATAAAACTGCCGGATTATTTGGTATTAAGGTAAGTAAAGCAATGGAATTTGGTTCATATTCTATAATACCGGAGATACATATAAAATCCATACATACATTTAGTGCTCATAATGATAATACTGTCATAACAATTCTAGATGGTATGGAACCGTTAGTTACACCATCTGGTAAATTACAGAAAACGATTTACAAGCTAGGCGGCTTACTAAAGATAAGAAAATCAAATCCTGTAAGCATAGAGATAGGATATGATTTCGGTAAAAGTAAAAAATACTATTCACATACTGGTTATGTTAGTGCTATACTTGCTTTTTAGTGGTAGTAAATGGAGTTAAATGGTAATTAGTTGACATGAGTAAGAAGCATAATACTTTGGAAGTATCAGTTAAAAGCACAAAAGAGCAGATATTAACTGCGTATAATGAGGTATTAAACAGGCTTACAGAAAAACAACCTACTCCTCAAGAACAAAAGGTCAAGGAGGAGGAACAAAATATTATCAAGAAAACGGCAGCTATAGATAATGATAACATAATAGCTGATTTAAGCGATTTAAAGTCTAAAACTATCAAACAAATTGATAATCTGTCTGAACAGTTATTGGGTGAGTTTCAGAAGCTAGCAAATATCCGTGAAGCTATTACTATAGAACAGAAACATTTACAGGATTTATATCAGATCAACGAAAATGCAAATACTTTATCTGCCCTTTTACAAGCCCACTTAGAACAAAAGGAAAAACTTAAATCAGAGATAGAAGCAACCAGACAAGCTTTTGAACATGAAATGAGTGTAAAAAAGACAGAATGGGGTGAACAAAAAACAAAACTTGAGCAGGAATATAAAGAAAAAAGGGAAATACTTGAAAAAAGTAGAAAACGTGAAGAAGAAGAGTATACATATAATCTGGAATTAACAAGACGCAAGGAACTAGATGAGTATCGTAACCAGAAACTTACAATGGATAAGGAATTATCGGATTTAAAGGATGATTTATTAAAACGGGAAACTGGTTTACTTAAGCAGGAGGAGCATTATGAATTGCTCAAGATACAGGTAGAGCAGATTCCAGATAGAATTAAGCAGGAAATAACAGATCATGAAGAACAGTTACGTACTAGATTACTAGAGCAGTATGAGTTTGAAAGTAAGCTAAAACAACAGGAATATGAAGGACAATTAAAATTAAAAGATCAGAATGTTAATTATCTGCTGGAGAAAGTAAAAGAGCAAGAAGCGATGATAAAAGAACTTGTTGCTAAAGCGGATATGGCGATTAATCAGGTGCAATCAATAGCTTGCAAGGCATTAGATACATCTGCTCAGCGCTTTGTAACAACAAGTACTACAAACAGTACCAAGTCAGAAGAAAAAAACTAAGGTATATCTTCTAAAGCAGCACTTTGTAGCTATAATCTGTTTGTAGTTTTTAGTACGTGTTATACTGATAGTTAATATTTTTACATATTTATAAAGTCATAACAGTATATAGTTAATAACATATGAAAGATAGTACATGAGTAAAGAAGATAAAGTAGCTATCAGTAACGTGCCAAAGATACTAGTTGGAAGTGATGATTTTAAAAAGTTGTTACTTGGTAGTACGTTGTTCGTTGACAAGTCATTGCTTATCAAGGATGTATTAGAAGATAGTGGAGAGGTAATTTTAATCACCCGTCCAAGACGTTGGGGTAAAAGCCTTAATATGGATATGCTACGGAGATTTTTAGAAATAGAAATAGATGAAAGCGGCAATCCATTACCACAAAAACGAAGAATAAATGATAAACTATTTCTTGGAGGAGAGCTAGATTTAGGTTTATTCTCTGGAAAGAAAAAACAGTTAACTCCATTAAAAATAGCCGCGCATACTGATAAGGTTGCTGATTATCTCGGCCAATTTCCAGTGATCTTTATAACATTTAAAAATGTTGAGGGGCAGGAATACCTAAATATTGAACAAGGAGTAAAAATACAATTGGGTAACTTATTTGAAGCACATAGTTATCTAAGTAATAGTGATAAGTTAAACTCACGTGACAAAACTATTTTTAACACGTACTTATCTCAAGAAATGAATACAGAAAGTATCAAAAATAGTTTGAGTACACTAACCAGGTTACTTTATAAGCATTACAATCAAAAAGTTTGGATATTAATAGATGAGTATGATACACCGATTAACAGTGCTTATAGGTATTTTGGTAATAAAGAGGCGGAATTTCAAAAGGTACTGGAACTTTTTAAGGGAATAATGAAAGGAGTCTTTAAAAAGGAAACTGGCATACCAGAATTACCTGTAGAACGAGGATTAATTACAGGAATCTTACGAATAGCTAAAGCAGAACTATTTTCAGGGCTAAATAATGTTAATGAATATAGTATTTTAGATGAAAACTTCTCCCAATGTTATGGTTTTACCCAAGAAGAAGTTGATAGGTTGTTAACAAAAGTACTAATAAAAATAAAATCAGAAACAATTAAGGAATGGTATAACGGATACACATTCGGTGGACAAGTAATGTATAATCCATGGTCAATTATGCAATGCTTATCTAGAGGTAAAGTAGATCATTACTGGCTTGATAGTGGTGGAACTGGTTTAATAGATAAGGTGTTAATCTCAGATGAGATGCAGGAAAGTTTACAAAAGTTAGCAATAGGACAAAGTATAACGATACCAATAACCAAACAAATTAGTTTTTATGATATACATAGACCTATGGGGCTATTTAGCTTACTATTATTTAGTGGCTATTTAAATCCTGTACCAATAGAACCTGAGACAGATGTTTATCAATTATCTGTACCTAATAAGGAAATAAAATATATTTATGAGACTAGAGTATTACAGTGGATAACTGAACAGTTAAATATAGATCGTTCTACTTATTATTCTTTTATTAACTTGTTACCAGCTGGCAAAATTCTGGAGTTCAAGGAACGTTTACAAGAGCTATTACAAAACTCCACTAGTTTTTATCAAACAGGAGAAAAAAGAGCAGAACTATTTTACAATGGTTTTATGCTGGGACTAATTAGTACGCTTGGACCGGGCTATATTATAGAAAGTGAGCAAGAATCAGGAGACGGAAGGCCTGATGCTATCATCATACCTAAACCCGGCAAGGGAGACAAGGCAATTATAATAGAATATAAAATAGCAAAAGTTAGAGAGGATCTGCCAACAATAGCAAAATTAGGTTTAGAGCAAATAATAAATAAACATTATGATACAAAAATAAAGCAATCTCATTATCAACATGTAAAACAAATTTTAAAAATCTCCATGGCCTTTTGCGGCAAAGATATGGATCTAGAATACAAGGCTACGGATGTATACTGATTTCTCTCTTTTTAACCTATAGAGTCAGTAAACAACAAGGCATGGATCTTGGAACAAGGACTGAATAGAGGTTCTAAAATTGTACACTAGGGTGCGCCATTCTTCATTTTTAGGTAATTTTACAAACATATCAAACGGTGGACGCAAGGTATACTCTAGCTTACGGCCGTTCAATTTTACTGCCGATAAGATTAAATTTATTAATCTTCTTTTTTTCTCATTTGTCGACAGAAGAAAAACTTTATGAGCATTTGCACCTATTTGAAGCACATCAATCATTCTTTCATTAAAATTATCGTCTGCATTATTATTGACTTACAATTCCCTTATGATCTTGTCACGGGTAATAGTTAATTGTCCCCTCTTCTCATCATATTCGGCTTCACTAAGCTTATCCTCCAAATAAAAGTCCATTAATTTGTCAAGTTTGCTTTTTATGTTGTTTAGCTCCTTATTTAGCTCTAATATACGAGTCTTATAATAATCTCTTTCGTTTACCGCCGAGCTTTTTACATATCCTATAACCTTTTCCAGCATCTAAGGCTCTAGGTACATTGACTTAAAAATCTGTTCAACTTCTTTCAATAATATTTCTTCGTTCACAAATACCTTCTTATTTGGGTTTTCAGGACTCCATGCCCCAAGGTAAGTTATCTCATAATCTGAACCGTCTGCACGCTTCCTTTTCTTGGTTTCTGATGATACTAACCTGCCTGTAACTGCACAAGTTATTATCCCCCTAAATATATAATCTTTTTCTCCCCATTTAAATGGTTTTTTATTCCAGCCTTTAAGCACTGCCGTACAATCATCAAAAAGATCTTTTGAGATTATCGGTTGATAAATATGCGGATACAACTTTTTACCTTTTCGGTAATGCATTACTCCATAATAAAATGGATTAGTCAGTATTGAATGGATATGAGAACGGCATAAATAACCCTGATTGCCTCTTGAATTAGTCAATTCCCATTCTCTAGTTTTGGCCAGCATCTGTGGTATAGTGTAAGCACCTGTAGCATATTCTTCAAAAAGCCTTTTAATAAAAGGTACCCTTTCCTGATCTATAATTATCGTACCTTGCCTTCTACCACCCTTGACATGCAAATAACCGACCGGAGCAGTACTAATCCATTCGCCGCCAAGCAGTTTCTGCTCTATACTACGATTTACATTATCTCTTAAACTATCAACAAAAGATTGAGCCATTACTACATTCATATTCCAAATTAGTTTTTCATTCGAAGTGGAGTATTTATGAATTACACAGTTTTCCATATGAAAGTGTAGTTCTATTTTTTCTTTTTCAACTAGATCATTAAGTAATGCCGATTCTTTAAAACCTCTTTGTAAGCGATCAACTTTATCGGTAATTACTGCTATTATTTCTTTATGATCTTTAGCATACCTGATGGCTTCCATGAATTGCGTGCGGTTTCCAACAGTAGAAGACTCCACCAACTCAAAAACCTTAATCAATTCCAGACCTCTACGAGTACAATATTCCTGTATACGACGTTTTTGGGCAGCAATTGAATAGCCTTCCTCCTGTTCCTTTGAAGATACTCTGGAAATCGCTATTGCTTTGGTAACCTTCTTTCTTTCAGGCATAATTTACCTCTATAATTCTTTATTGTTAAGTTT
>Ga0172373_10001075_pt1 | contig 44408 bp, 64 predicted proteins | sample Lak10m_2_FD_114546 | JGI IMG/M metagenome (GOLD analysis project Ga0172373, IMG submission 114546) | Freshwater microbial communities from Kabuno Bay, South-Kivu, Congo - kab_092012_10m | ecosystem: Environmental > Aquatic > Freshwater > Lake | place: Democratic Republic of the Congo... | reverse complement strand
TGCTGTCGGTATCCGACGACGAGGTGATGTAAAATGAAGTGCCCCGACTGCGAGAAGAAAATCCGCCCTGTCGGTAGTCTGGGCGGCACCATCCACACCAATGACATCCGCGGCAACTACATCTGGGGTACATGCGAGTGCCCCGGCCGCGAGTGGAAAGACTACGACCCCTTCCGCAACGAATGGGTGCGGCAAGACTAGCAGCAGAATATCCCATGGAGGGGAGGTGCCGCCATGGAGGGCAGCTTTCTTTTTCTCGGCACTGGCGTATGCCCGCTCTGCGGGTGGCGCGCATTTATCTGGGGCGCAGGAACCTTCGTCCTGTGCTCCACATGCAGGAGAAAACTTATGAAACAACGAGTCATCACCATCACCGACTCCTATGTCTTCATCTCCGACGCCATGCCCGAAGAGGGGGCGAAGGAGTTGGCCGACATCCGCAGCACCTACCCCTATAATAATCAAGTGTTGCGCGTAGAGGGGCCGCTCCAACTGCTGCACATCCTGGAGCGGTACCGTCAGCCGCCGACTTCTGCTTGACAATCTTGTGAAGAAATAGTACGCTAGACAAAGAGGAGCCGAACATGAACATCAGTGAAAAGACTCGGCGCATCGCCGAGGTCAACGACTACTGCCGCAGAAACGCACGGCTGGCATTGGTGGTGTCGCCGCGAACGCTCGACCACTTCCGCAAGACAGACGGCCTGCCACCAGCCAGCGTCCTGAAGCGCATCGCCCACCACGAATTCCCGGAGAATACGTCATCACCGCAGCACGATTTCGCCTACCTCGTGTGCGGCGGGGTGGAGGTATGGTGGCGGATGTGGGCCTGCGGGGACCCGGCCGACCCCGAGACGCAGCGCGCGCTGGTAGTGTTCCTACCCGACGAGTACGCAAAGGTGGAGGAGATGATCTGGCAATGAAGGACTTCATCGTCTGCCCGGCCTGTGGCAAGTCCTCGAAGTATATCAAAGACGTACACCTATACGATTTCCTGGGGCGTGACGTCGGGCCGGCCCGACTGTACCGATGCACCCGCTGTCCTGTGAACACCTACCTCACGGAGGACGCCAACGATGAGTGAGCCGGGCTACTGCTGCGGAATATCCCGACCGCACATCTGCTGCGACTGCGGCGGGCGCGACTACTGCACCTGCGCATGCGACTGCGACGCATGCCAGTCAGAACAGGCGCGCAACAAAAAGGAGGAAGACGAATGAGCAGCCGCCTCAAAGAATTCCGGGGGGTAGACATCCCCTGCATTCACTGCGGGAAGACACTCCGCCCGCCCCAGAAGAAGTACGGCGACAAGTTCTGCGGGTACTACTGCGCCACGGACTACGCCCGCGACGACACCGCCGCGGAGGTCTACTGTAAGCAACACGGCTGGACGCAACGACGAGACGGTATGGCGTGGGCCTACTGCACTGCCGACCAGGACTACAGCGGGGCGGTCTGCGAGGGGCCTTTCTTCTACCCCGCCGACTTCATCGCCGAGCATCCCGACTGGAGAGGGGAAGACCTGTAACATGGCTGCCGTTCACTACATCCATCACTATGCGGGGCCGGGCGGCGACGAACCGGTCACCGCCTACAACTGGTCCGGCATGGAGTCGTGGACCGAGGACCCGAAGCGGGTCACCTGCAAGAAATGCCTGCACTGGCTAGATCACGGGTGCAGTATCAACAAATGCGACAAGTGTCGCCCCAACAGAAAGCGCAAACCCCGTCCTGAGCCCAAAGCCATCCGGATGTACGCCCTGGTCGACCCGGAATCTGGCATCCCTCACGTAATGTTCGAGCGAAAGACCGACTTGATAGGCTACTCCTATACCGCCTACGGCATAGGCAGCCCTCGAATCGAAGAATACGAGGTGACGCTGACGTGAAATATGTCAACATCCTCGGCAAACTCTGCTGGTACTCATGCCCGGACGCGGTGACGATTCGCGCCGACGTCCTGGACGACAGACTGAGGGTGGCAGGGTGGGAGAAGGCGGTCCCCTCCCGCAGGGGCCCGGCCGACGCCCTGCGCCGTGCCTTGGCCGACCTGCACACCACCTTTCCTCACCTCTCCTCGGCCGTACACAACGACGGCTGGGGGGTGTGGGGGGTGTTCGACCGCGACGGCCGCCGCGCCCGCAAGATACTCATGCATCTAGAACTGGTAGGCGGGAATATCCGCCGCACACTCCCCGCCCCCCTCGACGAGAACTACCACTCCCCCGCCCGGCAGGCGCTGACCTGGGTCAGCCAGCGATACAACTTCTACCGCACCTACCACGACACCCACAAGGTGCGCACCTGCGTCAACGAGGTGATGTCCCTGCTCGGGTTCCTGCACATCCGTCCCGGCTGCTTCTTCATTCCCAACCAGAAGGCCGACGCGCTGGGGGAGGTGCGCGAGGTGTTCAGCCCCGGCATCTTCGACCGCGGCTTCATCCACTTCACGATCATGCGGTGGGTGGACTCGCCCGAGGACCGGGCGGAACTGGCAGGGGATATTCTTCACAACATTGAAGAGTATCTGGAGCGCATCCGCATCGCCCTGCTGCGTCATGACCTGGGGGAGAGCGACCTGCCCCACCCGGAAACGATGCGTGACTGGCTCAGGCGGATGAGCGAAATCACTGATACCATCGAATACTTCCGGGCACATGTCCTGGGCGAGGGTATCACCCCGCCCGAAGACCTGCCCGAGTTGATCGAACGAGTGTCTGCCCTGCGGGCGGAACGTACCGGAAAGGACCGCCCCAATGAAAGCCTCGTGGCATGAGCACAGCCGACAGTTCGTCATCATCCCCCAGGGGCGGGAGGACGAGGAGAAGGTCGAGAAACTGAAAAGGCGGGGACTGGCTCGTTACGATGCGGTGCGCCGCGTCTATTGGGTCGGTGAGGTGTGCTGGGCAGACCTCTATGAGTGGGGATGGGAAGACTACAACCTACATGCCCTGTTCAAACGGTACACCCAGGACAAACCGGGCGGGGCGTGGGGCGCCCCCATCGGCTGCGCCGGCCTCCCCTTCTTCACCAACCCGGACTACCTCAAGCCCTACCAGAAGGACGCCATCGAGCGCGCCCGCTTCGCCTACCTGACCAAGCGCCGCGGCTACGGCATCTACCTCCCCATGGGAACGGGCAAGACCGCCCTGGCCCTGGCCTTGTTCCGCATCCTGCAGCGGGCTGACAACTTTCATGGGATGCTGGTGGTGTGCCCCAAGCGCGTCATCGGCGAGTGGTACGCCGAATGGGGCAAGCACCTGGGCGGGATGCCGGGAGCGCACGAGTTCCTGGCCATCAACTACGAGAGCCTACGCACCGCGAAAGGGCTCGACGCCGTGCGTCAGTTCGTCGGCAGGCGGAAGGTCCTGCTCGTCGCCGACGAGGCTCACTCCGCCGGCAACGGCGAGTCGCGCCTGACACAGGGACTGATCGCCGTCGCCGGCCTGTGTGCCTTCGTGGTCCCCATGACCGGCACCCCAGTACGCAACCGCCCCACGTCCTTCCTGCCCATCTACCGCATCTCGACCGGCGCCGTCATCACCGAACAGCAGTTCGCCCGCAAGTTCCCCGAACGGCTGTACCCGGATGGGCGACGGCTCTACAAGAACCTGGAACAGTTCGCTCCGATCTTCCGCAGCATCGGCTACCGCAAGTCCGAAGAAGAACTCGGACTCGACCTCCCTCCCCCCACTGTGAGGCTAGTGACCGTACCGCTGTCTCCACAGCAGCGGTCGCAATACACACAGATGGCACAGGAGTTCTACGCCACCCTGACCAGCATGAAAGACGAGGAGTTCCGCGTAACCGCACGGAGCGGGCTGGCCCAGGTGACCCGCCTGCTTCAGATCAGCAGCCACCCGGGCCTGCTCGGGGACAGCGTGAACGACGGCTACGTCGAACGCATGAAGGTGGTCGACGAAATCCTGACCGAGGCGGGGAACGAGAAGGCTGTGGTGTGGAGCCGCCACCCGGATATTCTGGAGCGGGTCGCCTTCCGCCATCCTGACCGTATGCCGGTGGTGCTGCACGGCAAGACTGTCAAGAGCGACCGCTGGGTCGACGCCGAGAAGACCCGCTTCAACACCGACCCTGCCTGCACCCTGGGGTGCTTCAGCGTCTCCGCCTTCGGGCAGGGGCTAAACCTCCAGGAGGCGTGCCGACTGGCCATCTACTGGGACCTGACCTGGGCATACGAGAAGCATAGCCAGAGCATGAAACGGCTCGACCGTCTGGGGCAGACCCGCCGCGTCCACATCGTCGTCCTGCTGGGGCAGGACACCATTGACCCCTACATCTGGCGGCTGCTCACCAGCAAGCGCCAGGACGAGGAGATCATGACCGGCGTCCCGAGCGGGCGCGCACTGACCGAGGAGATGACCCGCGAGGGTCTGATGGAAGCACTACGGAAAGGACTCAAGATCAGATGACGGAACCGGACAGCATCACCATCCCGGAGGGAATGACCCCCTCACAACACGTCGCCAGCCTACGCGAGCGCATCACCACCCTGCGGGACTCATTCCCCTCCCTGCGCGACCACTTCGGCAGACAGGAGTGGGACGTCGAACGCCTGTCGGACTGGAAGAACGGGCCCTACGCCAGCAGCGGAGGTGCCGCCGCGGCGGCCTTCGTCCTCCACGTCTGGAACCACTACCGCTTCACCTTCGACATGGGGCAAGCGTTCAACCACTGGGACGACGCACACCGCGCCGCATGGATCGCATGGGCGAAGGAGCCCTGGTTCGCATGAGCCTCGAACAGAAGCCGGACAACTACAGCGTCAGCCTGACCCTGAAGAAGACCGTCGCCAGCGACCTACTGCGCGCGGCCAACGACGCGGAGGTCAGCCTCGCCACCTACACCGAGCAGGTCCTGCTGGGGCACGTTCGCGAGATGCGGGAGCAGTGGCAGGAGGAGGTCGAGAAGGCGGCAGCCGGAGTACCGACCGACATCGACGACAACCAGGAGGCACCCCTGCCGCAGCCTGCCGAGGACCTGCAGTTGAGTAAGCCCTTCTACGAGTACAAGGTCCACCACATCCGCAAGGGTGCCGAGGCCTTCGGCGGATCCCGCCAGAGCACCTGCGGGTACTGGCTCAACAGCAACCAGCCGGGCACCTTCAAGTGGGCCGAGGTGACCTGCCGGTCGTGCCTGAAGTACAAAGGCTGACGGCAGGGCTAGGAGCCGTGCTGGCGAAGTAGGCTGGGTTCGGTTCCTTTCACTGGTTACCTCGGGAGAGGGGTCGTGGCGCATCCGCGCTGCGGCCCCTTTCTTTTTGTCTCTTCAGGTTCAACGCGCCGGGAACGGTATGGTTACGCTGGTGTGAGGTTGACAGTTGACGAGGGCAAGCCGATCAGGCGCAGCCCGAAACAACTGAGCACAACCAATTGCCTATGTAGAACCACAAGTGGTTAGCAACTGGTTGAACTCACCCCAGCGGATGGCGTGGTTATGCGCATGTAACAACATTACTCCTGACACAAGACCTACCCCAGCGTTATCCACAGTGGTTTGTGGATAAGTCCATAGAACATAAAAGGCCTACCCCCTTGCATGGGAGGCAGACCTGTGTTAGAGTGTTGGTAACTTCTTTCTATTCGTCACTCTAAGAACCCTAAGGACTTAGTACCCTGAGTCCTGCGAACTGAAACAATCGCAGCAGACTTTAGACGCCCCCTCGGTGTCGCGGACTAGGTTCGGTCCTTAGGGTACAGGGTGTAGTAGAAGGAAGTCCCTGTTTCAGGATTTTACTGAGGGGGCGTCTCCTTTTGTCACTACTCCGCACAGCCAAGAGACAGAGCCAGCCTGAGAAGATGCGCCGAAGACTGCGCGAGATCACCCACCAGCACACGCACGAAGCCAAGTCCCTGTTCCGCCCGCTGCCTACTGCTTGCTGTTACTGCAGTACGGCCAAGCGGGGTGGGCGGCCCTACGTGAAGGACGGGTGGTTCCGGGTCTGGGGGTTGTCCGCCAAGCGGATCCTCTGGGAAGAGGCGCACGGCCCTGTCCCTGAGGGCAAACACCTTCAGGCGATGTGTCGTCGCAAGTGGTGCGTGAACCCCGAGCACATGGCGCTGGTGAGTAAGGGGCAGCAGTCTCATGTCGGCAAGTTCCTGGAGTGGTGCCTCTCCCTCGGCCAGAACCCTTTGTCTTATGTAAAGTCACTGGTGTTGGTTCTGACCGCCGCGGTGGACCGCCAGATAAAGTCCTGGCGCAAGCGCAACGCCAACCGTAAGCAGCGGTACGGGGAGGTGCCTGAGGCCCCGAAGGACGCCCACCAGGAGCAGCCTCCCGAGGAGGTTCCTTCGGTGGAAGAGATGGAGCAGAAGATGGGGCGGCGAGTGTGGGCCAAGGCGCCCTGCGCGTACTGCGGAAAGAACGTCTGGGTGGACATGCGTGAAGTCCTCCCAGAAGGGCTGGACTTGGTGGAGAGGTACCGATTCTTGCAGCACCCTCAGCGGCTCTACGACACATATCTGCGGGAGTCGGGCGATGTCTCGGCCTGTCCCGAGCACAGGAGTTGGGCGGAGCGTGGCTTGACCGAACGCGGTCTGGTAGGAGCCTTCTCCTGATGCACCCCAAACAGAAGAAGCAGAGGAAAAAACTTGAGCAGCAGCCCATCCCGGTCGACGTCATCTGCTCTCAGTGCGGCGACAGTGGCGCCGTCGACTACAACGAGGTGCTGGAGCATGTCGTCGAGGCCGGGCTCATTCCACCCGACGAGGGTCTGACCAAGGACGAGCGCCGCGCCAAGCGCCAGCAGTTGTACCTACTGCGGCAGCGGGGCCCAGCCGCCTTGAGGGAAGAGATCGAGCGCATGGGCTTCGTCTGCCCGGGGTGCTTCAACGATAGGGAGAACGATCATGCGGTTCCGTCTGCTTTCCTCGAATACTGAGGAGGCCTCGCCTGTGGCCTACGCCGCCTCCCTAGATGTCGCCCGCTTGTGTGCGGCCACTCTATCCCATCACATGCTGATCACGATAGTAGACTACAGCGACCACTCCAGTCCGGAGATCGTCTGCTGCTACGACCGCGGTATCGTGAGAGAGATCGGAGAACGCTGGTGACGATGATTGCGGAGAACTGCCGTAGCCGGCGTATCATGAACCTGCTGGTGGGGGAGGTGTCAAGACACCTACACACCAGCGAGGTGAAGATCATTTCCCGCAGCCGCAAGCGGGAGGACTGTGAAGCACGCAACCTCGTCTACTACGTTGCTCACCGTCGCATGGGGCTGTCTCTGACAGCCATCGCTGAGTACATGGGGCGTCACCATACCTCCGTCGAGCGTCAGATCGGCCGAGCGTGTAAGACCTTCCCCGACGCCGCACAGCGGGCGGTGCTGCTGGGGGACAACGTAGACAGGCGCTTGAACCAGTTCAAAGACCTGTGCCCGCGGTGTAACGGAACCGGGGTACTGACCGGAGGGGTGAAACGATGAGCGGGCAGTTCCGCGGCAATCTTTGGCAGAACGAGGACGGTACCTACCGCCTCGACACCTATGAACTGGCGCCCCCTAACGCTCCCCGCACTCAGCACCAGAAATTCGAAGGCTGGGGGGTCGTGCAGGAACTCCAGGCCATGCATCGTAGAGTGACTGACGCCCTGATCGCGCGGAAAAATTCTGAGGAGTAGTATCACTACAACCGAGAAAATTTCTCGCCCGACCTACTAGACAATCTTCACAAGTTTTGCTAGACTCAGGTCGACGGGAATATCCAACAGGAGGAAGACACGAATATGGCACCTACCGTGGAAGTCAGACGCGGCCGAGGCCGCCCGCCCGGCAGCAAGAACAAGCCGAAGGAAGCCACTCCCCCCATCGACGACGGCATGGACGATGACGATGATCAGGGAGAGTTCGAGGGCATCGACCCGACCGACGAAGAGGTGGAGGACGTCGAAGACGTAGACGACGTGGATGACGTCGAGGAGCCCGACGACGAGGACCTCAACCTGCCGAAGGACTATGTGGAGGACGCGCTGCGCAACGCCCCCAAGAAGGCGCCGCTCAAGCCAGAGCCGCTCCCCGAGAAGCCGAAGGCCGCGGACAAGAAGGCTGCGCCCGAGGTCGACCTCAAGCCTGTGACCGACATGATCAAGGCGCTGACCCTGGTAGTGGGCGGCCTGGAGGAGAAGATCACCGGACCCAGCGGCTTCGGCAATCAGGCCAACTTCGGAGGCACCCCCATCCATCACCTGGAGAAGAAGGTGGACACGCTGCACAAGAAGGTCGACGACCTCGCCGAGTCCTTCACCGCACTGCACGAGTATCTGAAGGGCGCGCTGGGGGATGCTTCGGCCAAGACCACCCCGGTAGCCAAGAAGTCTGAGGAGGAGAAGCCTGCGGCCAAGAAGGCGTCCGGCCTGAGCGACGAGGACAAGGCGAAACTCGCCAAGTACATCGCCGCGGTCTATCGCAATCTGAAGGTCGGCAAGAAGTACGCGCTCAAGTCGGTCATCTCCAATACCCAGGAGCGCCTGGGCTTCGAGATCGCTACCCCCAGCCGTGTGCAGGCGGCGCTGGAGGAGCATGGGATCCGGATCGTGGACAAGGCCGAGGGCTACTTCACGATCACGGCTGAGGAGGAGTAAGCAGCGTCTCCCTGCGGTCAACGACGACCAGTAGCCAGGGAGGTGGGACAACTACGGAGAGACGTAGCGGCTAGGTCTGGTGACGCCGATAGGGGTGTGTACTCTTCCAGTACGGTTGACGCACCCCAACCCAGGCTCCAGCCCCTCCCTTCTCGCAACCCGACGTTGTGGAGTGACGGTGTGGCCCCGAGCCGTGGAAGATTTGGGGCGCTTTCCACTCAGATAGCAGGGAGCCGAACAACGATGCAGACCCAGCACGAACGCGCCCGAGAACTGCTCAAGCAGGTGGTGTCTGTGAACCGCGACGCCCTATTGGAGGTTCGAGGCATTCTGGCACAGCAGAGTTCAGGCTGCGGCGACAGTTCGTTCAGTGAGCGCCAGTTCTACTCCGTCCGGGAGGTCGTTCACGCCGTGGATGATCTGTTCATTTTCCGGGAGGCTCTGGGGCTGTACCGTGAGCGTTGATTTCTTTGAGGTGGGTAAGGGCGTTATCAATGCCAAGACCTGCAACGAGTGTGGTCTGTGCAAGACCGGCGTCAAAACGTGGAAGGTGCCGACCGTTACCACGACCAGCAACTCCAGCGTAGACGTCATGCTGGTGGGGGGCTCCCCGACCGAGGCCGATGACGTCAACGGCTACATCTTTTCCAGCGAGGACGGCGAGGTATTGGCGCCGTTCCTGGAGCAATGGAGCGCTAACGGCGGGACCTACGCCTTCAGTGCCGCCGTGCGGTGTGCCACGAAGAAGCCGACCGAGGAGCAGGTGCTGCTCTGCCGAGAGTATCTGGCGCGTGACATCGCCAAGTTGCGGCCGAAGGTGGTTATCGCGCTGGGCGGTGTTGCCCTGCAGACGCTCTGGCCTGAGGGCCCCAAGAGTATCAACGAGGCGCGTAAGCGCGTCTTCAACGCCGGGCCCTACTACCTGCTCACCACCTACCACCCGTCGTACCACCTGCGAGGCAACGACTGCACCGAAGAGTACGCGCGCATCTTCACCCGTGCGGCGGAACTGATCGAGGGTATCCAGGAGCCCGAGCCGGACATCCGGCTGGTAGAGTCGGGGGAGGATCTCGCCGCGGCGCGCAAGCAGATCCTGCGCAGCGACGTCATCACCTTCGATTGCGAATGGGGCTCACCCAGGAAGGCGAAGGAGCACGCCCCAGATATGCTCACCTTCTGGATGCCGAAGGTGCCCTTCGTGTGCGCCGGCTTCGGCACCAGCCTGAGCGAGCCGGTGTGGGTGGTGCCCCGCCGCTTCATGTCGCGGGAGTGGCTGTCCTGCCTCAAGCAGAAGGTCCTGTCCGGCCACAACATTCATGTGGACGTCAACTGCCTCGCTCATTACTACGAGCCGTATCTGTGGCTGATGATCAAACACGTTCAGGACACCATGATGCAATTCGCTTCGCTGGACCTGGGGAAGATCGGCAACAGCCTGGAGTCCCTGTGCGACCGTCTGATGGGCATCGAGAACTGGAAGGGCGCGGCGTGGGAGGCGGCGGGGCAGGAGAATGAGCGACTCCGCGCGCTCAAGCAGAAGCCCATCGCCAGTCTCGCCGACATCCCCATCAGCCTCGTGGCGGACATGAATGGGCGCGACGTCTTCAACACCATGCGCTTGCAGCAGTACGCCGACCGGAACATCGAGGTGCCGCCCGTTTACGAGGCGCTGCTGCGTGACGCCATCTGGGCGCTGGGGCGCACCACCCTCAACGGCCTGCCAGCGGATGACGAATACCGAGCCGCGCTGGGAGTCGCCAGCGCACGGTGGGCCGAGGAGATACTGCGGCGGATGCGCAAGATGCGTGCTGTCAGGGAGGTAGAGAAGACGCTGGACAAACGATTCAACGGCGTCTTCAGCCCGGCGTCCCCCCTCTGTCAGTATGCCTTGGTGAAGACAACAGGTGCGGTGGTGCATCTGCGGACCAAGACCGGTAAGCCGCAACTCGACAAGAAGGAGGTGCTGCCGGAACTGGCGGCAGGACACAACGCCTGGAAATACCTCGTGGCGTTTAAGGACTGGGACAACCTGGGGAACAAGTTCCTCACCCCCCTCCAGCACCACATCGTCGACGGGCGGATTCACGGAGAGTACGCGCTGTGTAAGACGGATCGGGGGGAAGGGGAGTCCGGGGTTGAGGGCACCGTTACGGGCCGACTGGCCTGCCTGCGCCCGAACCTGCAACAATTGAAAAAGGACCCCACCTTCCGTCAGTTGTTCCGTCCCCGCCCCGGGTATATTTTCGCTGAATTTGATTTTTGTCAGGTGGAAGTCAGAATCGCGGCGTGGATGTCGCAGTCCAAGAAGTTGATGGATGCCTGTCTCGCTGGTGACATCTATCAGGTCATGGGCCAGCAGTTGTGGCATCTGCCCGCCGAAGAATGCGGGCGAGGCACGAAGCGGCGCGATCTGATGAAGGTCGGGGTGCTGGCGATGATCTATCGTGAGACGCCCAAGACCTTCGCTCACCGCAACAAGTTACCCCTGCACGAGGCGGAAGAGTTCCACAAGACATTCCACCATCGGTTCCCTGAACTACGAGAGTGGCAGCAGGTGATCATTCAGGCCGCCTACCGCGGAGAATTGATCCGCACCCCCTGGGGGCGGCAGCGGTCGTTTGAATTTGGAGGCAGCACGCCGGATTGGGAAGTCGAGAATCAGGCAAGCAACTATCCAATCCAAAGCACCGCCAGTGATTGCACCCTCTGGAAACTGATCCGCACCTTCCGCGAGAACCAGCGGCTCATTCCGGTCAATGTGGTGCATGACGCCATCTGGGCGGAGATCCCCCTGAGCGTGGTGATGGTGGTGGGGGACAAGCAGGTGGCGCTGATGCGAGAGATGGACTACCCGTTCGAGATTCCCATCCCGCTCGATGTAGAGGACAAGTACGGCCCCTCGCTCGGGGAAATCATGGGGCGCGAGAAGTTCCAAAAGTGGTTGGAGGAGCAAGCGGCGTGATCGCCTTCGTCTCGTCTTACCCCACATCGTTCAGCCTGCATACCCACATCAGCCTGCTGCCCGGGCTGTGGTTGGATCATGTGCAGTTGTTCATCGGGGCGTACCGTCGTGGGAAGTTGAGCATTGCTTACAGCCGCATCGGGAGCGTACTGACACTACGAACCAGCGACTGGGCATGCTTCCGGATCTGGCGTCACGTCCGCCCCGAGAAGATGAGGGTTTTATGAATGCAGGACTGAGGCCGAGTGATACCACTAGACAATCGCAATCTTCATAACTTATAATATCCAGTAGGAGGACTGAACAATGGCAAGCGGTAACGGCAAGGAAAGCAGCGAGCGGGAGCGGTTCAATCGGTACTTGGAGATCGACGGGGACCCCTCGACCGTTGAGGAGAAACTGCGAACGCTTCCGCGGGAGTTCATGCGACAGGTACAGCGGAAGGCCGGGCTGGCGGAGTTGAAGAACACCGCCAACAGGACTGCCGAAGAGGCCCGCATCAGCGCCTACCTGGAACTGCGTAAGCAAAAGGACGGCGGCGACAAGACCTTGACCGAGGACGTCATCTCCGCGAAGGTGAAGTCCGACGAAGGGTACCTGGAGGCGCTCGCCGAAGTCAGCAACCTCGAACTTGCCGAGGTCGTCCAGAACGGCAGGATTGAGGCTCTGAGGATCATGGAGAGGTGCGTTACCAGCCTCGCAACCGCGTTGGCGACAGAGCGCCGTCTCTCCAAGTAGGGTTCCTTCACAGGGAACACACGAGTCCTGTAAGGGACACAAAGAAGAAGGAGGGCCATCAACATGGCCAAGTTGTTCGACGCCGCGACGGTAAAGGCGTCACTCGGAGACAAGCGGCTCAAGAGCCTGCAACAGACCTACGGCGGAAAAGGGAAGGGCAAGTACGACTTCCAGTTCGTCAAGACCTCCCAACTCGAACCCGGCGTCTACCGCATCCGCTTCCTCCCCCCCTTCCCGGGGCTGGCCAAGCGGGTCCCCGTCCGTCTCGTCACCCACGGGGTTGAGATCAAGATGGGCGAGAAGCCGATGAACGTCCACTGCACCGGCGAGGACTGTCTGATCTGCCGCCTGCTGGTGGTCATGGAGCCGCAAAAGGACGCGCTGTCCGACGCCAAGCAGGCTGCGCTCAAGCACCTGTCCCCGTGGGAACGGTTCAACTTCCCGCTGGCCATCGGCGGGCAGCCCGATCCTAAGGACGAACGCAAGTATCCGCAGTGGGTGCCAGACAAGAACGTGGAGAAGGGGATCATCTTGATCGTCCAGGCGGACGGGATCCTCAGCAACATCTCCAAGTTGTTCGACCGCCACCCCGACCTCAGCGACATCGAGGAGGGGCGCTACCTGAAACTGGAGAAGGAGAATCGCAACACCTACAACTTCTCCGAGCCGGGCAACCCCAAGCCGCTGGCCACGACCGACCTCTACACCCCGGACAGGTACCCGAAACTGGACGAACTGGCCGCGGGCTGCGCCAAGCGCATGGACAACAGCGACCTGGAGGAACTGCTGAAGGGGACGTGGTGGCGGAAGATGATCCCTTGGGAGGATCTCGACACTGACGCCGTGGGTGGGGCAGAGGACGCGCCGGAAGACGAGGACGACGAGCCCCCGGCGAAGGCCTCCAAGAAGAAGGCGCGGCCTGTTGACGAAGAGGAGGTGGCGGAGATCGAAGGCGTCGACGAAGACGACGAGCCGCCGTCACGCAAGCCGAAGCCTCCGGCTCAGAAGTGTGCGGCTGACGCAGCCCCGTGGGACGACGAAGACGACACCCCCAGCGCCAAGACCGCTTCTTCGAAGAAGCGCACCTCTGAAATCTGGGACGACTAGACAAAGTTCGGGGCCCGGCCGTGCGGAAAAGTAACTTCTCGTTCTTCCGCACCGCACGGTCGGGCCTCGTTTTTTACCACTATGAAGAAAACATTGTGTACGCTATGCAAGAAGAATCGCGCCCCGAAAGGGTATAAGCGCTGTGATTCATGCCGGGCTTACGGGGCGGCATTGCAAAGGGCGCGATACGGAGAAGCGCAGCGGGAGGTCGATCGACGACGTTACTGGTCGCGGGCTATGCTAGGGCTTTGCGTCCGTTGCGGGGAGCCAGCGCCTGATGGTTATCGCGAGTGCGACTATCATGCGAGTCGTAATGCGTGGCGGGCACATCGAAGATGGGAGAGGGGCCATGGCTCGTAAAAAGACAGAAGAAGACAACATCGGAGACGACCTCGTTGACTCCATCGACAAGCGTCTGGGGAAGAACGCTGGGATGCTCGACGTCACGCACTGGCTCCCTACCGGCTGCGACTTGCTGGACTGGAGTATCGGAGGGGGGCTGCCCGGCGGGCGCGTTGTCGAGCTATTCGGGGGGGAGTCGGCGGGGAAGTCTCTTCTCGCCCTCACCGCCAGTAAGCACGTCATCCGTGCAGGGGGGCGTGCGATCTACCTGGACTACGAGGCGTCGATCACTCCCAGCCGCTGCCAGGATTTGGGACTCCCCCATAAGGACGAGCGGCAGTTTATGGTGCGCACTCCCGACACCCTGGAACTGGGGCTCGACGTTATCGAAGATGTGGCTTTGCGCTCCCTGTCGCGGGATACCCCCACCCTGATCGTGCTGGACAGCGTGGCGGCGTCGGTTGCCTCCGAGGATTCCATCGACAGCAAGAAGCGGTTGGCGAGGGATGAGGCGCGGGTGGCTGCGGAAGCGCGGGTGCTCAACCAGTTCTGCAAGCGCGGAGTCTTCCGCAAGATCAAAGGCTCTCAAGTGTGTCTGCTGTTCATCAACCAGACTCGCGATCGCATCGGCTTTGGTCGCGGAGAGGAGAACGACAAAACCCCCGGCGGACGTAGCCTGAAATTCGCTGCCAGCGTCCGTATCCGTGTCGCCCGGTACAAGACTATGAGGCCGGCGAAGGAGGGGGCCCGGCCTGCGGGCGCGTTCTTGCTGACTAAGACGGTCAAGAATAAGGTTGCCTCGCCCTGCCTGACCGCCGACTTCCCCATCTTCTTCAAGACCGGGGTGGACAACGCGCTGGGATTGATCTATTTCCTGGAGCAAGCGAAGGCGATCAGAGTACCGTCAAGTGGCTACGTGGAGTGGGAAGATACAAAGTATACGAGGGCCGGGCTGCGTACCGAGATGCGGGGTAACGCTTCGCTGTACGAGGCGATCAGGCAGAGAGCGCGAGAGGTCTACTTCCAGAATGAACCCTGAGGAAGAGTATGTCAACTCACGGGAAGCCGCAGAGATGCTGTTCCTGTCCGTGAAGGGAATGCAGGGGCGACTGTGGGCGAGGCAAGTGCCGGGCGCTTCCAAGCGGGGAAACGCATGGTTGATTCCTCTATCCTACATCCGCGACCAGCAGGCGAGGATGGGTACGCAGGTGGAGAAACCGCCCAAGACCCGCATGCATTATGCCGAGTCAGGGCTTGCGGCGGAGTGCGGCACAGCCGCCCGCTCATGTACCAGCAACAAGCAGGACGTCACCTGCAAGACCTGCGTGAAGATTATCTCTCGTGGCTGACCTGCTGGAGGCCTCCCGAGAGGAGCGGTCTGTTGCGTACACCCTGCGGGATGCGGATGCTTTTGCGTCTTTGATCGATGCGTTCAAGCCCGAGTACGTGGAGCACCCCTATTATCAGGTGGTGTACCGCATTGCCCGTGGCTTCTACAAGAAGCTGAAACGGCCCCCTACGGCAGAGGAACTGGCGTCCCTCGTCATCAGTCGCCTGCCGCCCGGAGAGTCCCCTGATACCCTGGCCGGCGTCATCCAAGGGATCGAGCGGCTCTATGCGCTCGACGTCACCGAGGCGACCTACGTCGAGGTGGCGGAGTACATCGCGCTACGGGAACTGACCGGGCTGGCAGATGCGGTATCTGCTCAGGAATCCGAGCCGACCGAACTGCTGACCAAGGCGCGCTCCATCGTCGACCGCCTGGAGCCCCTCGTATCCAGCCGCGACAGCACCAAGTTGGTGTACCCGCTGCGGACTGAGTACCTGCAGCAGTTGTTGCTGGTGGACGACGACGAGGAGGTCGTTTCGCTTGGGTACCCCTCCCTGGACGGATTGCTTCGGAACCGGGGCATGGGGCGAGGGGAACTCCTGGTCTGGATGGCGCCAACGAACGCCGGAAAATCGTTTTGCCTGCTCAACCTCGTGGCCAACTTTGTCGAGCAGAGGCTGCGTGTGGCGTTCTTCACGCTCGATGATACCCAGACTGAGATCGATCGCCGCTTTCTGGGGCGGGTGTCTGGTGTCGGCCTGGACCAGCCCTACACCAAGACCCAGCGCCATGAGGCGATCCTGGACTGGATGAAGGATCGCGGCCTCAGCGGGGACGATCTCGTGCTTACTTCGCTGGTGGCGGAGCGCATCAGCGTGGCCACCATCCGCGGGTATGTTGGGCTGATGGAGCGCGAAGGTGGGCCGGTCGACGTCGTAGCGGTGGACTACGGCGATCTGTTGGAGTCGGCCAATTCATACGAGAAGCATCACCTGAAGTTGGGTGACGTCTTCGAAGGTCTGCGGCGCATGGCGAAGCTGCATAACTGCTTGGTCGTGACCGCCACCCAGACCAACCGGGAGGGCCTGGAGTCGGAGATTCTGTCCCTTAAGAAGATCGCCGAGGGGTACACCAAAGCGTGGCCAGCGGCGCTGTTCCTGGCGCTGTGTCAGACGCCGGGGGAGATGGCCATGACCCCGCCGCGGTGCCGCGTCGCGGTGTTGAAGAACAAGCGGGGCCGTGTAGGGGTGGAACTTCCCTTCTTCGCCGATTGGGGGAACGCTCTGTTACGGGAAGACCCAGAGGGCGCCTCACGTAACATCGCGCAGGTCCTGGCGAACAAGGCCGAAGCGGAGCGGCAGGTAGAGGAGGAACGGCGTAACCGCCGCAACGGAAAGAAATCTTCACAAGATATTGACGGGGGAGGGCGCAGTGCGGTAGAATGGACTAAGCCGAGAAAGACGTTCCAGGCGTACCCCGCCGACGGGGACGCGCCTCCCGAAGGAGCCGAATAGATGAAGCCGAGTGAAATTCGTGAGGGATCCGTATATGCTCGCCAACATCTGCGACGAAGGGTGTTGCGCGTATTCCGGCAGCACCCCTCCGCAGACTTCGACGTGAAGTATGAAACCTGGAACACACTGAAGCCTGCGTCCAGGAGTGGGCCCCACGAATGCTACCGCAACACTTTCGCGGCGTGGGCGGAACGAGAGATAGATGAAGCCGATAGATAAGGACGAACTCCTGTTCCGTCTCGTCCACGAGAAGGTCCTCCAGAGTGCCCGCCAGATGCTGAATATCCGAGAGTGGTGTCTGGTGTCGGCCCGTGTGCTGATCGAATATGACGCCGCCATGTCGAAGGCCGAGCACACCCCGGACAGCGTAACCGAGGAGGCGCGCACCGCGGCCAAGAAACTGGCGACCATGCTGGAGGAGTGGACACGCACCACCAATGTGCGCAACGCGGCGGTGTACCTGCTCGCCGCGGCCACCATCAAAGAGATGCTTCGACTCGTCGAGTACAACGGCAGCGGTCCCTGCCCCGTCTGTGGGCAGGAACACGCGCCCATCCACTGAGGAGGAAGACATGACCCAAGAAACTACAGAGCAGGCCCAAGCCCGCGTGGCACAACTGATCCACCTGTTCGGCGCTGTCGCCCCCGGCACGCCACTGGAGGCGGTGTTGCAGCAGCAGGGCGTGCTCAACGTCATCCACGACTTCACGCAGCGCGTCTACACCTCTGCCATCCAGCAGGTGCTCGGCCTCGCGCAGCCCGGCACCGCGGAGTTCGCTAACGCGCAGCAGGCCCTCAACCGCGCGGTGCAGCAGATGGGCTCCATGCGTGGCTTCAACCCGCTGCGCCCGGAGGACATCCCGCACCTGGAGATCGCTTTCAGTGCCAGCGTGGTGCAGGTGATCGCGGAGTATGCAATGGCCGGCTGCCAGGGCTACATCGAGCGCACCGTGCAGGCGCTGTCGCAGATTCCGCCGCAGTACCGTATGCCGGGGGTGCAGGTCGATACCGAGTGGTTCGACCCCAACACCGGCGAGCCGCAGGGTTCCAACAATTCGGAGAAGGGTCGGGCGCTGGCGGAGCGGCTGAGGGCAGAGCCTGGGCTGACCCCTGCGGGGCAGGAGGAGGCAGATGCGTACAACGAGATACTGAAAAAGCGGGAGGAGGGGGAAGTCGCGCAGAGCGGGGACGTCATCCCCGAGCAGCACATCAGCGGCCTGCTGCCGCACGAGATCCTCCCGCCGCGCGACGTCGATGCCGTGTCGAAGACGGCTGTCCCGCAGCAAGCGATTCCTGAGAACACCGTCATGAGCGAGGGGTCGGGCGCGGAGTGGGATTCTCGCATCGTGGGCGGGATCGGAGTGGATCTGTCGTGAGTAAGGCCCTCATTGTCAGCAACCCGGACGGCTCCTTCGAGATTTATTCCGACTACGACGCTGGGTTCGTGGCGGCGCTGAAGGAGACGGTGCCGGCCGAGGACCGCGAGTGGGATCCGAGCGAGAAGGTCTGGAGGGTGAGTGAAGAGTCGCACTACAGCACGATCGTATCACTTGCGGAGGACCATTACGGTGTTGTCCAAGAGCAGTAGCCGATGAGGATCATCAAGTATCAACTCCCCGCCCCTGATCCCGACAAGAACACTTGCGATTTTCTGGCGGATCGGGTGCTGAAGATCCTGCACGTTGACGTGCTGCCCATGACTCACATCATCGTGGTATGGGCCGCAGTCAATCCAGTGCCTGAGCGCGATCGTAAGCCCTACCGCATCCATCTGATCCCGGACGGGCTGGAGGTGGATGTGCATGTGCCACTGACCAAGCACGTCAACACCTTTACCCTGATCCACCCCCTCAGTGGGCAGATGATGTGCTTCCACGCATTCGACGGCGGGCCGTTGAAGTCGTAATCAATGTCTCGATCGGATTCAGGTAAAGGCGGTACCGTGACATCAGTAAAGTAAACCCCGGGCTTTATTCGAGTGAATCCAATGACTGGATGACTCCGCCCGAACTCGTCAACGCGCTGCTGCGCTTCGAGGGCCGGGAACAGTTCGACCTGGACCCCTGCTGTTCGGTCAAGAATATCCCTGCACGGTACCACTACGTCCACCCCGAGCACGACGGGTTAGAACTGCCGTGGGCGGGATGTCAGCGCAGCGGTCCACAGGCGCTGGTGTGGGTGAACAGTCCTTACGGGAACCTACTCGCCAAGTTCATGCAGAAGATGGCAGAAGAAGCTGAGAAGGGCGCCCGCATCTGGGCTATCGTGCCGGCCCGCACCGAGACAATGTATCAGCACGAGCACGGGCTGGTGAAGGCCGGCTTCACTGTGTTCATGAAAAAGCGCATCTGTTTCTTGAAGCATGGGCAAGACGCCGATCCGAAGGCCAACGCCCCCTTCCCGACCATGCTCCTGTACTACGGCGACGACTGGGCAGAGAAGGCAGTGCGGTGGGAACTGCATCCGGCGTGGCCGGGCTCGCTCATGATCCGCGGGGAGGCTAATCAGGCGCGCGAACTACTACAGGCGCATGAGAACTTCTACCGTCTGGAATCAGTGTCGTGACCCGAGGTGTTCGCGGGCTGCTGACGAAAGGACGGGTCGCCGGCAAGCGCGGCGACCAACTGATCCTGCCGTGCCCTCGCTGTGGCCGCGAGGATACTTTTTATGTTTCGATCGAGAAGCGTAGTGGCTGGTGTCATAGCGGTTCCTGTCACTTCAAGATAAATTCGGACCGGGACTTCTACGCGCTCGACCTGACGTACCGCCCTAAGAAGGTGCCGGGGGTACTGGCACAGATCCCCGACCTGTACGACCCGGCGGAGTACGAAGAAGCGAGGGAGTTCCTAGAGGGCCGTAACGTCGACCCAAGCCATCCCGACATCCGCTACGCCCCCAGCCAGCGGATGCTGTATTTCCGCATTACCTCCCCGCTCGACGGCTTTCACCCGTCGTGGCATCGGCGGCGAATTGACGAGAAGGGCTGGATCGTGCTGAAGGGGACTGACAAGGATTCGTACTGGTACGAGCCGATTATCTGGCACGGGAGCCGAGCCGTGCTGGTAGAGGGCTTCTGGGACGTCCTCGCGATTGGGGAAGGCGCCGTGGCCCTGCTTGGGACGCAGTTCACGAAGGCCCATCTGGGCGGAGTTCTCCGCCGAGGATGGAAAGAGGTGGCGATCTTCATGGACGCCGACTCGGCCGGAGAGAAGGCCGAGCGGGAAATTGCTTCGCTGCTCCGTGGTATCGGCGTGAGGTCGCGGATCATCAGACATGAATGCCCCACACCCAGTGCGCCCCCGTTAGGGCCTCGGTTTGTCGAGCCTTCAGAATGTGGATGCGGTGATGTGGCGCGACAGGCTCGGAAGTGGCTGGAGGCAGGAAGATGATCGTCGGACTGGTCGGGTACATCGGAGCAGGGAAGTCTACCGTCGCGCACATCCTGGCGACGCAGTACGACATGGAGCGCATGTCGTTTGCCGGACCGTTGAAGAACATCTGTGCGGACATGTTGCATACCGCCGAACCGACGTACCTGAGGGCTGCCCAAATCCGTGAGGCGATGGATGACCCGCAGCGTAAGAGGACCTACCGCGCTCTGCTGCAGTGGTACGGGCAGTACATGCGCGATTTGGACCCGGACTACTGGGTGAAGCAGATGCGCGAAAGCCTCCGCGGTCTGGATGTGCTGAACCCCGTAATCGACGACGTGCGCTATCCCAACGAGGCGCAGATGCTGCTCGACCGCGGAGCGGTGCTGGTGCGCGTGAAGCGGTCTGTCGCGGACGAGGAGGCCCGGCTAGGCACTTTGCTGCATGAGTCGGAGCAGCACGTCCTCACGCTCCCGGTCACACACTACATCGACAACAACGGCTCGCTCGGGGACTTGGACCTGATGGTTCGACGACTGATGGAGGAACTGTACTAATGGCGTACTCCGCTCGTATTTTGCTGGATTCGGTGGCGCCGCACGGGAAACGCATCACTACCATGGAAGTGAGTTTCCCACGCTTCATCCTGGCCGAGATGAACACGCATCGCCGCTTCAGCCGGTCCTATGCTTCGTCGCGCGCCATCCCTGTGGAGAAACGCATCGAGATGGTAGTGAACGATCCGGTGGTTCCAGAGGGGTGGGGAAAGAATCGTCGTGGAATGCAGGCTACCGAGCAGATCGACGACGCGCAAGGCGCGTTGATGGCGTGGTTGAAGGCACGGGACGAGGCTGTGAAGTATGCCTCTGAACTGGCATCCTATGGGCTGCACAAGCAACTCGCTAACCGTCTTCTGGAGCCGTTCACCTACGTCACCGGCATCATCACCTCGACGGAGTGGGACAACTTCTTTCATTTACGCTGCCATCCCGATGCCCAGCCCGAGATGCAGCGCATTGCCGAGATGATGCGCGACGCCTACTTCGCCAGCACCCCTCAACTCGTAGGGTACGGGCGTTGGCACGTCCCGCTGGTGGACTTTCCCGGAAGTCCCAACATGGATCTGACTACCGAGGAGGCGTTGGCCTGCTCTGCGGCCCGGTGTGCCCGAGTGTCGTACAACAATCACGACGGCAGTAGGCCCGATCCGTCGAAGGATCTGGAACTTGCGGCACGTCTGCAGGCGTCTGGTCACATGAGCCCGTTCGAGCACCAGGGCGCACCCGCGGCTGGAGCGCACGTCAAGAACGGAAACCTCATAGGCTGGCTGCAGTACCGCATGATCCTGCCCAACCCGGAGCGTCTCAACTACCAGCCCCCGGAGAAGGCCGATGCCTCCACTTAACGGGCACGCCGACATCTGCCCCTGCTGTACCTTATACGGCCCTCCCTTCACGCAGCACGGGAAGATGCTGCTGTGTAGAAAGTGTGGTGGCTGGCATTCCGAGGAACGAGGTTGCGCGCCGCGGTCGGTCTTCCTGAAGACGCCGATCGTCTACATCGAAGAGGTGCATGACGGGGTATGACGATTGACGAGTGGGCCGAAGCAGAGCGGAAGCATGTCGTCGCTTTTATACAGTGGTGGCAGCAAGGCCATGCAGAGAACCCGAGGGTGTTCCCCTACGACCTCCCACGGGCGGAGGAGTGGCGCGAGCAGATGTACTTCTGGGAGCAAGGGCGGTGAAGCCGCTCACCACGGTCTACCGCGAACAGGACGAACTACTGCTGGCGCTGATGAAGGTTCATGGCATCGAACAGTGGGATGTCGATCCCACGTTCGGGTCGGGGGGTTTCTACCGTAGCGGCAAGATCGCCCTACCTGAGTACCGCTTCGATCTCAAGCCGCGGTTCAAAGAAGTCGCCCAGGCCGACTGCCGCGACCTCCCACTGTTAGACGAGTCCGTGGGCAGCATCCTTTTCGACCCCCCGTTCCTACACGCTCATGGTAAGGCGTCGGTCATGGGTAGGCAGTACGACTCCTACCCCAGCCAGAAGGCGCTTCAGGAGATGTATTGCGGGGCTTTGAAGGAGTTCCGACGGGTGCTGCGCCCGAACGGATTCCTCGCCTTCAAGCACATGAACGTGGTAGAGTCCGGGAAGCAGGTGTGGACGAGCCATTGGCTGTGGATGGAGGCGACCCTGACCCATGGCTACGTCCAGAAGGACGAAGCGATCCTGGTGTCCGAGTCGCGCATGGAGGGATGGAACCACAAGCGGCAGCGCCACCTGCGCAAGTACCACTGCACGTTTGCCCTCTTTCAACGGCCTCGGACTTGACATAAGTTGTGAAGAAATGTTAGGATAGGGTCGTGAACAAGTCTTTACGGGCATTGTGCTCTGCCGATCTTCACATCAATAACAACACCATTCTAGGCAAGCCGCGTCTGCCGGTCTGCAAGCGACTGCTTCAGGCTCTGGTCGAGAAAGCGGTTGAGCACAAGTGCAGCCACATCTTCCTGCTGGGGGACGTGTGGCATGCCAAGCATCCAGCGCCTGAGGTGGTCCTCTCCATCTATGAGTTTCTAGAAGAGGCCCGCGCCAACAACCTGAAGGTCGTTATCCTACTCGGCAACCACGACGTCTTTCAACCCGGCGAAGACAACCAGTCCCTGCTGCGCATTTTCAACAGCGGCCTCGCCAGTATCGTCGACAAGCCGCGGGTATCCCGCCTGCCGTGTGGCGTCGACCTCTACATGCTGCCGTGGTATGAGAGTGATACCTACAAGGCGCGCATCCATGAGGTGACGCAAGAGATCCGCAAGACAGGCACGCAAGGCCGCCGGCGGATCCTCATGACGCACGTCGGCCTGAGCGAAGGGAAGCCATCTCTCAGCAACTTCCAGCCGCCGCAGCGAGTCAGCCTGACGGATCTGGATCTGGACCTGTGGGATCAGGTGCTGATGGGTGACTACCACATGCATCAGAAACTGGCGCCTCACGCGATGTACCTGGGCAGCCCCATTCCCCACACCTTCGGGGATGAGGGGAATGTCGGCTTCTGGCTGCTGGTGGAGTGCGGGTCCGTTATTTCTCCGGGCTTCCATCTGACGCAGGTGCCGGTCGGAGACTGGGTGCCGCGGTTCGAACGCCTCACCGTTACCAGCCTGAGCGGCATCCATATTCCATACGATAAGAAGAACTACAACCGCATCGAGTGCGTTCCGGAACTGTACGAGCGAGTGCGCAAAATGTACCCCGAGGCGGAGGTGCTGCCGCTGCCGTTTGAAGTGCAGGTCGACACCTCCTCCAGCCGTATATCCGTGGAGGCGCTGGATGACTACCCCTTGTTGGTGGAGGAGTATCTGAGGTTGAGGGGCGTGAAGCCTGCGCAGAAGATTCTTCTGAAAGAAGCAGGATTGGCATTGTTACAGAAAGCGAGGGCGTCTTGATGGAGGAGTGGTTGTGGGCTGCAGTAGGGCTTGGGGTGGCCATACGGCTGGGGTGGATATCTGTTCGGGAGTCGCAGAAGACATGTCCCACCTGTACCGGGCGTGGTTATTATGGCGAGCGTTTTCGTTCCCCGCGGTGTGTCCGGTGTGGAGGAAGTGGGTTGGTATGAAGCAGCACGTCACGCCCGAGCAGTTCCGGTCCTTCCCCGAGGCGCAGCAGCGGGCGCTGGCGGCGTGGATGGCGGGACCTGCCGGAGCCTCGTGGAGTTAATCGACGAGCGGTTCCCGGATCTGGTGAGCAACGTGAAAGCGAGGAAATTGTCATGACCGAGGCCCTGAGCGTGGCGTTCGACCGCGCACGAGAGGAGGCTGACCGTGGCTGACATTCAGAAGCGCCTCGAACACATCGCTGACGAGGTGTACAGGTTGCGAAATGAGGCGGGGTCCAGCACCAAGACTCTCCCGCTGATCGAGAAGGCAGATGCCATGAAGACACTCGTCCGCGCGTCTCTCTCGTGGTGGCATGCGGAGATGGCGAAGCAGTACGAGGAGGCCCCCGCCGATGTCCGCTGACCCCACCCCTCACGACCTTACCCCGACCGAGAAGGAGGCTGACCGATGACCAGTACGCTCACCGCCCGCATCCGCGCCATCCGGACGAATCAGAAGCCATGCGCCGAGGCCACCGCCTGGATGGACGCCCTCCCGGCCGACACCACGGACCAGCAGGCATGGGATGCCTGCCCGCGCTCGGACTGGATGCTGGAGTTGCTGGCGCTCACCGAGCCCGACCCGGCACGGTTCCGCCTCTGCGTCTGCGCCATCGCTCGGACCGCGCTCCAGTGCGTCCCCGCCGGCGGGGACCGCCTGCGCATCGCCATCGAGACCGCCGAGCGGTACGCGCGGGGCGAGGCGACCGACGAGGAGTTGGCCGCCGCCTGGGGCGCCGTCAGGGGCGCCGCCTGGGCCGACGGAGCCGCCGCCAGGGCCGTCGCCGGAGCCGCCGCCAGGGCCGTCGCCTGGGGCGCCGCCAAGGCCGTCGCCTGGGGCGCCACCGGGGGCGCCGCCTGGGCCGTCTCCGCAGCCGCCTGGGCCGCCGCTCTTCGGGCCCAAGCCGACATCGTGCACGAGTGGTTCCCGGACGCGCCTAGCGTGCCGTCGCTTGTGGAGGCGTCGTGATGACCGCTGACCCCACCCAGAGTCATAGCAATGTTATGCCGGATGAGCATAACAATCATAACACCCCCATCCCCCTCTCCGACGAGGCGGTTCGCGAGATCGCGGCGCGGGCTGCGGCTGCGAGTCTCGGACCGTGGAGTAATGCGGGGCTCCGAAATATCCGATACGAGGGTGGCGGGCGAGAACGTCTGTGGTACATAGGTGTCGGACACCCGTGCGGCCTCTGGGAGGCGGTTACGGCGAAGGTTGAGGCTGATGCCGCCTTTATCGCCGCCGCCCGCACCGACATCCCCGCCCTCTGCGCGACCGTCGAGGCCCAGGCCCGGCGGATTGAGGCGCTGGAGGCTATCGGGCGTCACGGAGAACTCGCGGAGTCGTACCTCGATGAGCGCGAGGGGGAGTCAGGCGGGTACGGCCCTGGCTGGTACATCACTTGCGAGCGATGCAACAGCAGTACCTACATCGGCCCCGACCCCCCTACCACTGTCACCTCCATGCTGATCCAGCATGAGGCGTCGTGCGTGTACGCCTTTCTGACCCCAACGACCGACGATGGCGAGGAGGTGTGAGCGATGAGTGACACGCCAGAGATCCTGAGCGCGGAGGCCGTGGGCCGTATCGAGGGCGGGACGCCTGGGGAGACGTGCGCCTGCGGGATGCCCGGCACCCGCGCCGAGATGGCGATCCACCGGCCGAAGTGCGCGGTCGCGGAGTGGCGGGATGAGGCGACATCCCTCCGCGCCCAGCTCGCGGCGGCCGAGAGGGAGATGCCGCAGTATGTGCAGGCCCTGTTACATGAGGCGCTATGCTGCGTTCGTGACGTTGCCTGCGAATGGGCTCGCCCTTCCGTGCTGATGCGCCCTCAGGTCTATCGGGAGGGGAGTCAGTGGTGCGCTCTCTACGGGGAGGACCTCATGCTCGGAGTGGCGGCGTTCGGGTCTACACCGGAGGCCGCATGTGCAGCGTTCGACAAGGTTTGGCGCGAGGGCGAGGAGTGGGAATTGTGAATCTCGCCCTTCAGGTCGCCACCTTCCGAGGGTTCCGTAGTTTTTTGGACGAGTTCGTGCTTACGCTCGACAAAGGTCCCCTGTTCTTGTTCGGCAGGAACGAACAATATCCCGAGAAGTTCGGTTCAAACGGCGCTGGAAAATCGACTGTGGCTCTCGCCATCTGTTGGTGCCTGACCGGCCGCCTTCCTATGAAGGTGCCAAAGGACGAAGTAATCAACCGCCAATCTGATGAGTGCCTTGTTGAGGTGCGAATGGCCGATCTCTTGGTGCGACGCAGCAAGAAGCGCGGCTACGCCGAGTCGCTGTACTGGAAGGCCTCGGACGGGCGCGAGGGGAAGGGCGAACTGGCCGAGGTGCAGCGGAGTCTGACCGAGATTCTCGGCATCGACAGTACGCTGTTTTTCAACTCCCTGTGGTTCGACGGGGAGTCCAAGACAGTGCAGTTCCTGTTCGCCCAAGACTCGCAGCGCATGGAGATCCTGGAGGGGCTGCTGGCACAGAACCTGTTCGCCAACGCGCGGAGGTTGGCGGCAGGGGAGCACACTGAGGCGAAACATCGCCTGTCGGTAGCCGAGAGCGGCATCTCCTCCATCCAGACCCAGCAAGAAAAAGAGGAGGCTCGGCGGGGGCGCGCAGAAGCCGCGCTGGCGGAGTACGATGAGCGGATCGCTCGCGCCGAGGAGAGGCGTGACAAGCGGCGAGGAGAGATTGTCGAGGAGTCGGCGTCGCTGCGCGAGCAGTATGCCGAGCATCGCCGGCACTACGAAGCCCTTGAAGATGTTTCCCGCTCGGTGGGCGGAATAGAGGAGGACCTTCAGGAAAAGCGAGCCGAGATTGCTACCCTGACCGCGTCCCACACCGCGCTGCTGAGACTGGCGTCTCTGAGGGAGGGGTCGATGTGCCCCACCTGCGGCCAGAACGTCACGAAAGCGTGCGCGGCGCCGGCCGCCAGGGATCTTCCGAAGATCGAAAAGGCCCGAGAGCGGGCTCAGGAGGAGGAGCAGGCAATCCTGCTGGCCCTGACATCGGCCCGGAGGGCGCTACGTGAGGTGGAGGCCGCGGGGGTCGCCATGAAACCCCTGGTCCAGCGCGTTAAAGCATTGAAGGCGGAGGACGAGCGGCTGCAGGAGGCTGTGGACTATGAGTCTCGCACGGCTCTGGCCGAAGCGGTACGGGAGTCGAAGCATGAACTGCACACCCTGGTCGGCAAACTTCAGGCTCTGGAGAACGCGAAGGCCGCGGCCAAGCAAGATGCCGAGGTGTGGGCGTTCTGGGTGGAGGGCTTCGGCAGTAAAGGCTTGCGAACTATCATGCTCGACAAAGTGCGGGTCATGATGCAGCACCACGTCGACCAGTACACGCTGCGACTGGCTGGCGAAGCGTTTCGTGTGAGGTTCCCGACGAGCAAAAGCGGCTTCGACATCGTGCTGGAGACGGCGGACGGGCCGGTGCCGGTCGAGTCCTTTAGCAAGGGCGAAGTGTGGCGGGCCAATCTCGCAGTGCTGCTGTCGCTGCGTAAGGTCCTGCAGTACATGAAGGCCACACCACTGAACTTCCTCATCCTCGACGACCCCTGCTCGGGCAGCGTGGATGACGTGGGGGCGGATAGCATCGTGGAGACGATCATCGCTATCAGCGAGGAGTTCGATCAGGTGTTCTGCACGCTGCCGAAGGAAGTCGCGGTGCCTTACGACCGCGCGCTGATGGTGATCAAGGACAAAGATGGATTTTCGGAAGTGGAGGCCTACACGGCATGAACGATGATCTTAGCAGAAAGGGCTTCTTACCAGATCCCACTGACGTACCGTTCTTACCTGGAGAAGCGGAGGCGGACTGGAATTCGCGGGATCTAGATCCTGATGACGGGATTGGCGGACGTCGAAAAGTGTGGATCCTTCAAGACTACCCCACCCACCCTATCTCAGAGGAAGCGCAAGAACGGCTAGATAAGCGGTTCACCCTCGGCGGCAACGGTGGATGGGAGGATATAACAAACCGTGTAGTAGAAGAGTTGCGAAAGGGACTGCCGGAAGAAGTGCCGGAGTCTCTGCGTAATGCAGAACCTGTCGACGAATGAAAGTGGACATGAGCGGGCTCCTCACTCGTCGCTGTAGTGCGCTGTGTGCGGAGCACATCCTGGAGTTCTTCGTGCCGGGCGAGCCCAAGCCGAAGGGCCGTCCCCGCTTCGCCAAAGCGACCGGCCACGCCTATACTCCGAAGCGCACCGCGGACGAGGAGGCGGCTATCCGTTCGCTGGGGATGCGGTTGATGCAGAAGCACGGTATGGAGCAACCTTGGGAAGGCCTGTGTATCGTCGAGGTGTGGGCGCTCATTGCCAAGCCGAAGGACTGGTGGGAGGGGAAGGAGCCGGGCCGCGGCGACGTCGACAACTACGCCAAGATCGTCACCGACTCACTCAATCAGGTGGTGTTCAAAGACGACCGCCAGATCATACACCTCAGCGTCCAGAAAGGCTATAGCAATACCCCCGGCATCCGCATCCGCATCGAGTGCTACCCAGCCGTTGGGAAACCAAAGAAACGCCAGTCAAAGGTCATTTGACGGTTTCTTCACAGGATGCTATAATCTCAGGGCGGAGGAACTTCGGAGGAATGCATGGGCCGGGATCCGATCTACAGTAATCAAGGCGTGTGCGCCACAGTCTTCCTGGACGCCGAGGTACACGCGCGGCTGAAGCGGGACGCCCGTACCCGCGGGCTATCGCTGTCGCGCTTCGTCAACCAACTCGGGGTGGCGTACATGAAGGCCAACCCCGCCCCGAAGCCGGCCACGGACGTAGCCGCGCCAGTACCCGCCCGCAAGACCGTCAAGAAGGCCGCTGCTGTACAGCCTCCTGACAGTGGGCGGAAGCCCTGCAAGCGCACGACCGCAGTGCGAAAGAGGCGTAGCGCGTGAACTGGTTCGAGGTTTCGCCTACCGCGCGTCTGTTGGCAGGTCTGCCGAAGACAGACCTCGGGGCACGTTGCCACCATGGTCAGCCCCTCACCGTGTATTGCACCGGCTGCTTCAACGACCGGGGCGGACAGCCGTACACTCCTGACGATTCACAGGGTGCAGTAGCCGAGGCGGCGACAGGGCTTCAGGGGATTTTGTGGGACCTGCAAGACCAGATGCACAACCTGCAGTCCGCAATCGAGCAGCACTCAATAGACAAAAAGAACCCACCCCCATTCCTGGAGGTGGGTTAACTTCCCGTGATCGTGGCTGGTCCGGGGAAACTTCAGCGACGACTCGACTTGGCAAAGCCTCGGGTCGTTTTCTTGGGCACCGATGCGCGTCCGCTGGTCTGGGTCTTGGACGCCTTCATGAGCGCGTCGTCGAGGGTAAGCACCTCGGGGATCTCAGCGACACCCGGGTCCTCGTCAGTCGTGATGACCGCAGCAGGTGCCATGGCCTCCTCTTCGGCGACTACCTCGGCCGCCTTCGGCTCGGCCGCCGCCATCTCCACCGTTGCTTGGGAGATGTTGGCGAGCACCCGCGTCTGGTGCTTGGGGAGAAGTTCGTCGTAATGCTGACGCAACAGTCGCAGCAACGGCAGACACTGGGCGAGCACCGGCTCCGGCGTCCGTCGCCAGGGTATCGCGTCACTACCGTTGCGATCCGCCACCAGTAGTCCACGGCCGGGGTGGAACACCAGCTCCTTCCCGTGGAAGCGGTCCTGGCCGCTGCATGAAAAGGGGCAGCCCTCCAGCACCTTCTCCGCCGCCTCGAACGCTGCGTCTACACTGGAGCGGAGTTCGGGGGTGGGAGCGACGGCCGTGGCCTTTGGATTATCGAGCGCCTCCTTTGCCAGCAGTAGGGAAATCTGGGCGTCAGTCAGCGGTTGTAGCGTCATGAAGAGGCCTCCCGGCAGGCGCATTCTCCGTAAGGGCAGGGGCCCTGATCTTGGTAGGCTTGACGCAGGGCCTGGATCCGAATGCGCACGTTATTGGTGTTGTCTACGGTTTCTTCCAGGTTATCCAACGCTTCCGCCACCTGGGCACTCCTGCCGTTGAGGTACCACTGAAAGGCCATGTCTTTACCCTCCCCGTGGGGTCCGTGTCGCCGACAGTTTGTCGTGAACGACATCTACCAGATCCTCAACGGACTTGGCCAACTTCGTATCAGCCACGGCCTTGGCCTCAATCAGGGTTATGAGACGGTCCATGTGTTCGTTGTGGAGTCTGATGACTTTGTTTAGTACATGAATGACATACCCCAGAATGACGAACGCCAGTCCAAGAGCGCCATAGTCCAGTGGATGAAGGTCCAGCATCATCTCTCTCCGTTGTCCTCAACCAAGGGGATGGGCTTCCTCATCAGGCGGTCCTGTAAATGTGGACTTCGCCTATCTCGAAAGCGTAGCCCAAAGATAAGCCGTTCTTGTTGTCCACCAGGAAATTGAGCGTGTACGCGGTACCCGCGGTCAGGCTCCCTAGGCCGATCTCCGCTGACCAGTGGTTGTAGTAGTCTGTACCTGCTTGATAGGCGTCGATGGTTGCCTTTTGAACACCATCCCAACGGACCTTGGCGATGCCTGAAGCATCGTGCTTCGTGTGGAGGACACGCAGCGCGTAGGTGCCGCTGGTCGGGACGCGAATGTTCGCCTTCTGAACCTGATCTGTGTTCGCAGGCGCGGCGACGTGAAGAATTCCACCGTGCTTATGCCCACTGTCGGCGGGAGAGAAAACCCACAAACCGCTGACAGCTACCCAGGTGATCGAGCCGTCGTGCCGCGGCGCTCCGCTGATGACGATGTGCTCCCAGAATCCGCCGCCAGCCGCTGCCTGGAACGTGGGGTCTACTCCGGCTCCGTTGGAGGTAAGAACTTGACCGGCCGTCCCTGCGGTGGTCACTTGGACTGCGTTCGTTCCATTGCCGATGAGGACTCCACCGTCGGTGAACGTGGCCGCGCCGGTGCCTCCCCTGCCCACGGTGAGGATCCCTAGTGCGGTGGCTAGATCCGCTACTCGCTTCCACATGGTCTACTTGCCTTTCTTCGGCTTCCGAGTGTCAACACGCAGGCCTCCCACGCACAATGAACAGAACCAGCCCCGACTTTTCACCAGCGACCAGCCAGCCCGCTTGAACGAGTCGAACGCTTCCTTCTCTGAATCCGCTTCGGTGCCGATAGCGGAATCGCACTGATGCCGCACGCCATCAGTAGTGTATTCGTTGCGACATTCCTGTCTGTGAGTCATAGTATCTCCTGATTACGCCGTGATAGCGGTGGCTCGTAGCCCACCGTCATTCGGGTCCGAGGCCCAGACGCAGTCAACCACACCGGTATACGTTATCTCCTCGTATGACTCGTGTTGCGCCAGCGAGAACGTGTAATCCGTGGTGGTTGCGGTAGCCCCATACTTCAGGTACGCACGGGCACTGGAGTCGTTGGTGAAGACGCGCTTGAGCAGGTTGGCGTTGGATGCCGATACAGTAACGCTGGCGGCGTTGTCTGCCGTGGAGGTGACGGCCGCGGTGGCGCCCCGCACAGACTGCGTGGGTACCGGGTTGGCCGTAGAGGCGTCGGCATTCGCTATCTGAAGGTTGGCATTCAGGTTCAGACTGTCGTGGGTTGCTTGTATGACTGTGACTGTTCCTGCGATATTGGTGCTGGAGACGTCCCTACTACCGACGACGCCGCTGCGCCCTGTGACCGTGACGGTGCCTCCGGTGTACGCCGAGACTCGGGCCCGTATCTTGGAGAGCGCCCCGCCCGTAGGGACCACGAACACACCGTCGGCTGTCGTGGTGGCGGCTACCGCCCCGGTGGCGACGTTCACCGCCTGCAAACTGACCCAGTTCGTCTCGTCGACGGTGCCTTCGAAAGTGATCGTACCGGTGAAGCCTGCGCCCTTCATCTGGATGACAACAGAGGGCTGACCCCCGCAGTACATCTCATTGCCGTCCTGTGTCGCCGCTGCGGCATTCTGGAAGGTGAAGACAGTAGTGGGGCTCAGGTATGGCCAGCGGTCATTGCGGCTATCAGCAGCCATCCGTTAGTCACCTCGCAGGGTAAGGCTTCTGTTGGGTACAGCCTATCACGCGCACGCGGGCGCGTCCAGGGGGGTATGGACAACAGACCACGGTTTCTGCTAGAATCTTCTGTAGGGCTAAGTAGCCCCAACCTCCGAGGAGGCACCTCCATGGCTCACGCCCCTGACCCCAACTGCCGCTGCGTCCACTGCGTCACCAGCCGCAAGCAGCGGTTCGCTCATCGCGACACCTGCATGTGTCCACGCTGCCGTCAGATCAAGGGCGGGGTGAAGATTCATGTCATTGTCCCGGAACGGACACTCGACCGCATTGAGGGGTACGTGCGGGTACTGGGGACCCCGCGGCCGGACATCATGCGCGAGGCGCTGGAGTTGTGGCTGAAGGTGGCGGACTACAAGCGCGAGGAGCGTGAGCGTGGTTCCGCCTGACCCACAGAAGTACCATCGCTACCTTCAACGGCTGAAGGCTGGTTACGGCCTGTCCTACTCCGAGCAGTTGGAGTGGACGAAGTTGGCGAGATACTGGCTCAGCCTCTACCAGGAAGCGGGGAATCAACGCATGTATGAACAGGTGCAGCGGGCATTGAAAACCTACGCGAACGGGCGCAAGCCGGCGCGCAAGCGCACCACCATCGAGGAGGACTTCTCCGCCATCGCCAACGAGGTGCTGAGATGACGGCTCCCCTGTGGGTCCAGGCTGTTCTGGTAGTGCTGTCGCTGATCGGGCTGATCTACCTGGAGCACCGCCTGATCGACAAGGCCTTCAACGAAACGTTTCCGAAGGACCCTGAGTGATGGCAGCCCCTGGCCAGATCCCCAAACCGACCGACGAGAAGTTGTGGGAGGGCAGTGAGTGTCGCCGTTGTTGCGCCGACTACTCAAAGAACCCCTCCGCGCTGGGGGTGCTCACGCTCGCTCACATCGAACTGAAGGTGTGCAAGACCTGCCGCACTGTTCTGGAGGGGCAGATGGAGCAGTTACTTACCATGTCCCGCATGTCCTACGGGGGGAAGCCCCTGAAGTTCGAGAAGAGAGGCTGACCCCGTGGCCACGATAGGTTCCCCCCATGTCTGCTGCATCTGCGGCGGGCCGGAAGACCCGAACGAATCGAAGATCGTCCTGATTCCAAAAGGAATTTGCCATGAGGCTTGCTACCGGCAGATCCCACAAGAGTCCCTTTGGGCTTTCGCCGACACCATCCCTTGCTGCTCCTCCAACGTCTTCTTGACCGGCCTGGGCGGGGCGGTTGTGCGCACGAGCAAGAAGGTGCCGAAGGACGAACTGTGGTTCTTCGACGACGAGCAGGGCGTGCAGGCGCGCTTCCGGCTGGTGCCGGGCGGGCAGATCGAGCAACTCCCCATCCCCGAACCGATGAATGTCGGCCGACCTGTTGACAACTCGCCTGATGTGTAGTAAGATACCCCTTGTCGCCCGCTCAGGAACGAGTTGAGCCTAGCGTGGATCGGGGGCCTTGAAGTGTAGGTCCCGTAATAACGTCAGTCGGTCGCTGGGGATGATCGCCCACAACGACGGCGGAATCAGGACTCACCCAGTCAACCTGCCTGAGACTGTTCCGCCAGGAAACTTCACGAAGAACCCCCGGTACCTGCAAGGGCGCCAGGGGTTCTTTCGTTTCCGTCAGTTCTTCGAGAAGTAGGTGCAGCGCCACTTGTCGCCCTCGGGATGGACGACCACGATGTGATGGCTACGCCAGTCCCAGAAGACCTCGTTCACGACACCCACTCCCTATGCGCGGACGATGCTGGCGATAGCGGCCCCCAGGAAGAAGTATTCCTCGAAGGTCACCTTGTCGTCCGCCAGGACCTGCTCCACTGTCTGCAGTCCGAGCAGGGCCTTGGCAGGGGTCTTCCCCTTCAGGTTCCCCAGACGAATGGTGACGTCCATCGCGGTGGGGTCGCCGTCGACCGGGGTTGAGCCTACGATCTTGAAGGTTGCCATCTGTTGTTCACCTCGCTTTCTGTACTTGTCGGGCAGACGAGCGGTAGACCGCTCCCGCCATATATCCAAGTCGTCAACCGCTCGGGCGGGACCGACCTCAGCGACAGCCTCTCGAATGCGGTCGATCGCGTCCATGGGCTACCACGAGCCGCCGCTGGAGCGGCCGAAGTCGAAGTCGTATTGTGGCAGATGGGCCTGGGTGTAGCGCGCCAACGCCTCAGCCGAAAGCCACTTCTCTCGCGCGTTCTCGTCGCTGATCGACTGCAGACGAGACAGCCAGTCTTCCTGACGAGCATCTTCGTTGGCCATGATTGGAGCAGTGAGACGCTGGATCGGGCCCATGCGTTGCGGATCGCCGGGGGGGATCTCTTGGCCGGTGTAGGGGTCAGAGGACCCGCCCCGCAGGTAGTTCAGGTAGTGGTCCTGATTGACGAGCAGGTCGAGCGCCATCAGGCCGCCGTTGATGCGGTTGTTAGTCAGGCCCTGCGATACGCGGTTCCAGGCCCCGCCCACGAGGTTGCGCATCCCCTGCCCAAAAGTGGGGGGAGGGTTGATAAGCCGCATGGAGGGGTCGAACTTGAAGCCCGCACCCAGCGAGCCGGGCTGTGTGGGAAGTTTTCCGGCGCCCGCTCGGTACAGCCGCACCTGATCCTCCAACGAAGCCCGCTCGACGGGTTTCATCCCGCCCCACCAATCCTTCGGGTCGAGCGTGGCGAGCGCCCCCGCCGCAGAGTAGAGTAGCGGCTGAGGGATGTCGCCGGCAGCCTGTGGCTGCTCGCGCCCGTCCGAGGCCTCGGCAGGCTGTGCCAGCATCGCCAACGCAGAGAGCCCCGCCAGTCCGGCGGTTGCGCCCGGTAGTTGACGGACCCGTCCGGCGGTGCCGGCCATGGCCTGGGCCCGGCGCACCAACTGATCGGCCATGCTAGGGCTGAAGCCTGCGTTCTGCACGAGGCTGTAGATGAGAGGGGCCGGAATCGTGGACGGTAGTTCCAGCGTTTCCGCGACTTTCGCGGGCGTGCTGTTGATGAGTTGCGACCTTCCGACGTCGAAGAAGTTCGAGCGCGTCAGTTTCTTGTCGAGCAGTTCTTTGGTGATTGCGTTGTAGGCGTTCCCCTTGCTGCTCGGCATCTCATTCCACCACGCCTCGGCCGCCCACGGCAGGCTGTTCGAGAAGGCTTCGCCAAAGTCGATATGGGTAGGTATGGTGCTGATATCGCCGCGGATATCGAAATCCTTCGGCAGCAAGAACTGTTTGCCGTGTTGAGAGCGGTTGAGCAGCCAGGAGTCGGGGCCTATGCTCGGGAGGACGTCCACAGAGGGGGCGTCGCTCCAGTAGGCGCCACGGTTCACCAACTCCTTCAGCGTGGCCATCCCCGGTAAGTAGGGGGTCATGATCTGTTGCTGATGTTTGGCGCCCATCATTCCGGTGGCGAGCACGGGAGAAACCGCAGGTAGCCCGGTGGCGCCGTACAGGTTGGTGGCCAGCGCCTCTCTGATCGGGCTGCGTGTGCTTTTGACGAAGTAGGGGGCGCCTGTCTCGGGGTGTTGCAGGACAACGGCTGGATTCTCGGTCGAATGCGGGGCCGTGTAGTCGGGGTGCATCTGCCAATTGCTGACATCGACGACGCTCTTGCCGCCGTCCAGATCGTACCATCTAAAATCTCCGAAGTCTTCCGCGTCTCCTGCGTAGTTTAACAGGTCGGGGAAGCCCGGGGTGGGGGCCGACTGGCGGGTCTGGTACAAACTCTGCGCAACCTCTGCTAACCGTGTTGGCAGGGACTTTGGTTCGGCATACACGCGAGGCGCCCGGAAGGGGATGTACTCATTACGGAAGGGGGCCACGATTGCCTGCTCCAGGGCCCGTGTCATCGCCCCCTCATACGCCGTAACCGGCGCCCCCCACGGTTGCAGTGTGTAGGAGTTGATATACCCCTGCGGAATAGTCCCGCGCCGATGGGGGCTATGCTCGATGCGCTTTACGATGTCGCCGCGAGGAATACTTAAATCAAGGACAGAGGGGGATTGCCATCCTGAGTAGCGGTTGCTGGACAGCATCTGCACGTCAATCTTTTTGCGGATCCCCTGATCTTTTAGCGCGGAGATTATCCGCTCAGGAATTGTGCCGCTATAGCCGGAGTCCGTCACAACCCAGTGAGGAGCGGCCATAAGTGGTTCATTGTGCAGCCGTAGATACCTCACCACCTGCTCGTCAGTCAGGTCGGTGCTGAAAGTACGGTTTGTGTCGACGGCGTGAACGAACCGTTCTGGGCTGGAGATACCGCGGGAGCGGAGTTGCGCAATTCTAGCCTCGTAGGCCTTCTGCATATCCCGCAGCAAAAACGCCTCGTGAATGCCGGGGTGCCGCTCACGCATCTGATCCAAATCAGAGAATAATGCCTGATAGGCGGGAATGTGGTACTTCTCCGCGTCTTTCTGGAGTCCGCTCTGCACCATCTCCCACGGGACCGCAGCCTCGGGAGGGATGTTGTGCTCTTCCGCAAGGCGCCGCAGCGTAGCGTAGCCTTCTTTTCGCCAGTTCGTGTCTGGGCCTAGACGGGCGAATGCGATGTCCGTGTTGGGAATGCCCGCCGCTTCGACAAGAGGCCGGCGTCCTTGCGGAGGCCGCTCCTCATCCAGGTACCCTTCGTCATACATCAAATCATACAGACGGGGGTCCATGTTCTGCATGTCGATGCCGGAAATGAAGTCCTCGTCGGAAATCATCGGTATAGATGAATCGAACACAGGGCGATATGTCGGTGCTATGCTTTTCTCGTATTCGGCATACTGCTTCTTGACTGCTGGATGCGACAACGAGGAGAGATTCTCAAACCCCCCTGCCATGTAGGTTTGTGCGACGTTGTGTAAGGCCTGCTCCGACACCGGAGTCATATCGGCGGTCAGGTCTTCCCAGTTCGTGCCGTTATCGCCTTCCGGGTTTGTGATCAGAAACATCAGGCCGTCGAGGATCCCGTTCATCTCCATGGCGCCGTCAGGCCCGGTCATTGACGGATACTCTTGGACGAGGATATTCTTGATGGCGGCTTTCAAATGCTGTTCCGGAGTGGCTACTAAACCCCCCGCGGGTTGCGGCTTTCCGACCTTGCCTTTGATTGGACCCAATCCGGCTGCTTCGGCCAGGGCCGCTATATGATCATCTAAGATGTGCGGGTTGTCGAACTCTTCGTTTTTCTGCAGAAGATCGTTTACGGTCACACTTCCGTCGGGATTGATATTAGCGGAGGAACCTTCTAGTGCAGATTCCTGCAGGCTCTGAAACCCTTTGGCAAGCCCGGGCTTGTAGCCATCCGCTTCTTCCCAGAAGTTTAGCCATGCGTGGACGGGAGCCCCCGTCCCATATATATCCTCCAGCATTAGACTCTCGAATTCTTTGGCTAAGGCTGTGGCATCTCCGTAATCATCGTTAATGCCATTAACCTGCAGGAGTTTTAGCGCTCGCGAAAGGTACCATCCCTGCTGCCCTGCGCCCATAAAACTACTCTCCCCAGGGATTGCCGACCGGCGACCCGTCGCCGCGCGTCTGCCGCGGCGAAGGTTGCTGCCCCCATCCCATGAAGGAGCCCCCCCACGAGCCGTAGGGCGTGAACTCCGGCGTCTGCTGCGGCGAAGGCTGCTGCCCCTGCGGCTTCACAGGAGGCGGTCCCTGGTAGGTCTGTAGCGGCTGCGTAGCGGGCCGGGGCGGGAGCGCCTGCCCCGGCGAAGGTTGCTGCGGGGCAGGCGCTCCCGCCCCCAAGAACGCCTTTGGGTCCCCAGGCCGCATCCCATAGAATTCCTGCGAGGCCGCTTCGAGCATCGGCCTCAACGACGGCATCAGGCGTGCTTCCGCTGACCAATACTTCTCCCACGGCTCCATAGTTGCTATGGGCCGCGGGTCGATGACACGCTGGAAACTCATGGGAGTAACTCCTTCAGAATTCGATCTGGTTGCCCGCGCATTCGCTTGGGCCGAAGGAATCTGCCCCTGCTGCCCGATGGGTGCGCCGTTCCATGTGGCCCGGTCCCCCAGGTGCCATGCCATTCCATTGGCGTTACGCCCGTAGGGGGCGTACTTCTGAAAGTCTTCCTCCTTACGGGCCGCTTCCTCACGCCAATTGGGGTTGCTGCTCTGCACGCGGTATTGCGACGGGTCCCAGGCCTCAGGATGAGAGCCCATCGCAATTCGCTGCTGGATTTCGTACTGGTCGTAAGACTGCCCGGGATTGTTCTGACTCCAGGCATCCCTCTTTGCATCGTAAGATAACTCCCCGGGATGCCTGCGCTGCCATTCTTCATGCACTGACGGAGGCATTACTTAAAGCCCTCCCTCTACAGCCATATCAGACGGCAGCCGTTGAGGGTGCCGCTGGCGGTGATGACGATGTTGGTGGGCATGTTGTCCTTGTCGAAAAAGAGGATTAGGGGCGCGTTCTTGGCGATAGGCACGCCGGTATCGGCGCTCGCCCCTTCTAGCACCAGGGTAATGGTGGTGTTACTCGCGGGGGGGATGAAGGCAATACCCGCTGCCGCGGTGGGCACTACCAGCGTGTTCGCCCCGTTGGCAAGGTCCACCACCGGCTGTGCCAACGAAGAGAAGGCACAAGACACCTCGGGGAAGGTGATGCCGAAGTTCCCCAGCAGTGTGCTCTTGAAGTCCAGGAACGAGCGGACAGTCATCACGCCGATGCCGCCGCTGGTAGGGCCTACCGTCACAGACTGAAGGGCCATCTAAGCCTCCTAGCGTAAGCCGTAATACGAAGAAGGAACCCGCCCGCCGGGGAGCCCCTTCTCTGCCGTGAGCATTGGGTAGCCGTGATTGAGACCTCCGGGGGTGGGCAGACCTCCCGGCCCTACCACGTTCTCGTAGAGGCTGTTGCGCTGAAGTCGGTCCTGCGTCAGTTCTCGCGCCTCCGGAGAGTCGGGCTCGTAAGGCTGCGTGGTTCGGCGGGGGCGTAGGTCGAACTCATACACGGAGGGCTCCGTCTCTGGAAAGGCCGTGGGGCGCTGCAGGCGGCTCAGGGCGTCCTGCGGAGGGTACAGCAGGCTTCGCGCACGGTCCATCTCTTCAGGGACCTGCAGCAGCCGGGGTGTTGCCTGCGCCCCCTCTGCGGCCACTGCCAGCCGTCCGTTCGGTGAAGGCCCCTCTGAAGGCGTGTTTATCAGGCCCACTGCCTGCCTGTAAGCAGCAAGCAACCGCGGCCGGCCCACCAACGGCTCCAGGCGATTCGCCAACACGTCAAGCGCCTGCTGCCCGCCCTGCCTATGCGCGAGGCGGATGAGGCTGATCAGTTGCGCGTCGTCATCCTGCGGGCGCCCGAATGTCATCTCGGTATCGAAGATGCTCTGTAGCGCGGGGTTCATGATAGGCCTCCAGGAACCTTCTTCTGATGATTATACCACGAAGCAACAAGCAGTTCCTACGGCGAGATCGGAGCCCGCCGCATCTTCCCCGTCGTGACGCTGGGCGTCATCTGGGTGGTGTTGGCGAACAGATCCACGAAGAACTTGGTGGTGTAGAAGTCCCAGTTCTGCCACTTGCTGGGGTCGGTCATCAGCCCGCCGACGTCCTTCCATGGCTGCACGCCCCAAGACAATGCGGACAGGAGTCCCTCTTTGTCGGGGGTGCCGACGAACGTCTCCTTCGCCCAGTTGGCCCAGCCCTTGCGCGCCATGTCTTCGGTGATTTCATAGCGGCGCTGATTGTCGCTCTGCACGAACCACTTGTAGGGGATGTCCCAGACGTTGCCCGCGAAGTAGCGCATGAACTCCTGCGGCCACTCGGCCGGGCTTTCCTGTGACAGGCGGCGGAAAGGGGCGAAGATGGAGTCCCACGGCATGGCCCAGTCCAGCACCATCTGATTGCCCGTCTCCGGGTCCTGCATGGGGATGATCATGCCGCCCGCGACCATCTCGCTGAGGGCGTCGTGGTACGAGCCGTCGAGGTTGCCAGTGAAGTAGCCGGTGGCCGCCTCGCGCAGGTGGTTGAACAGCATGTAGCGTCCCGGCCGCTGCAGGAACTGCGCGGGGTGCAGCGCCCAGTTGCCGATCTTCCAGGCGAAGAAGGGGAAGATGGCGTAGGCCGTATTGCGCATGTCCGGGTGCATCCACCGCAGCGAGTAGTCGATCAGGTGGTAGTTGGCCAGATCCGCGGCGTGGTGGGCGGCGACACCGTTCTCCAGCAGTTCCTCGAACTTGGCTTGCTTGACCGCCTGATCGAGCAGGTCAAAGGTGATCTTGCTGCCGGGGCCGCCGCGCAGTCGGATGTCGGTCAGGGCGGCGCTCGCCTTCCCGCCGAACCCGACGACCGGCGCTTCCTCCGCCATGATGCGATCCACCAGTGGCACCTGATACTCGTGGCCGCGAAAAGGCGCCAACCCGTGCCGCAGCCCGAATTGGTACATGGGGTCCATCTCCAGACCCTCCACGATCGCCTCGATCGGAGACAGCGCCTGCTCCTTCAACGAACCTACGCCCTCGCCGCGGTTCTTCCATGCCCGCTTCAGGATACCCCAGGCGCGACTGAGGTCGGTGTCTGACACAAACGCCAGCCCCAGAATATTCTTGGTGTGGTAGATGTCGAAGGTGGTGTTGAACCACTTGTACATTCGCATGAATTCGCGCATGAAGCGGTACGGCGCGAACGTGCCGCCCTCGAAGTCGAGCATGAGCCCGTTCTTGGCAACCCGAGACTTCAGGAACTGATAAATCTGCGGCTGTGCCCACCAGTCACGCAGCGAAGGGACCAGATCCCCCAGATTGCGGAAGTCTGCCTTCTCAAAGCCTGCAGCCATGGCTTTGCTGGGGGCAAGGCCCAGCGGAAGCAGGTGCCCCGGCAGCGCGCTCTGCAGTTCGACGACGAACTTGCGTGTGGCCAGCGCTCGCAGGTGCTGCAACTTGCGGTAGGCCATGGCGCCACTCAAGTGGTATGCGGGCCTGAGATTGATGGGCTGACTGGTCTTGCTCTGCTCCTTGAACTTTTGCAGCGCGTACTCGACCTCGGCCATGGTCATGCGATCGCGGGTCAGACCGGGAGCGAACGTCTCGCTGACGATGGGGCGCAGCCCGGAGTGCGTCTCCATGACGTCCTTGCCGGCCGCCCATTTCCAGAATTTGTCTTGGTCGGTGAACGACCCTAGGAGGAGGTGGGGGATGTAGTCGGCGCGGCGCACGTCGACCAGCCCGGCCTCGCGCTCCAGGTTGAACATCTCGCCGGAGTGCTTATCGGCTCGTCGGCGCATCTCCTGAAACCAATCCTCAGCGATCTTCGGGTCGCCGAACACCTCCAGGAGCGCGGCATCTCCTTCGGCGATGCGGTCCTGGGCGATCTTCTGGACGTCGGCCACCACCTGCGGGTCCTCGTGCTGGAACAGTTCCCACCCCTGATTGCCGGCCTTCTTCATGAACCCCTCGTTCAGGCTCATGAGGGTCCGCCGTGGGAGCGGGATGCCGGCAGCCTGTGGGACGATGGTACGATACGCCTTCTCGACCTCCATGCGGCGGAATTCTTTCGACCACCCCTCGGCCTTGCGGTCGGCATAGAGCATGGCGTCATCGTTCTCCCGCACCACACGCCCCAGCGCCTCAGGGATGCCGGCGAAGCGCATGATCTGACGCTGCGTCTCGTCAGCCTTCTCCAGGATATTCTGCACGATCTTCCACTTGCCAGGCCCGTGCGGCACGTACAGCACCTGCTCGGAAGACAACTGCCGCTGCAGGTCGCCCATGGTCTTCATGGACAACTTGCGCCCCATAGCATCAGCCTGTTGGAACATGGTCTTGAGCGGCTCAAACACTTGCTTGAGGATGGAGGCTATCGCCATTTCTGTCCCTTGGAAGTCTGCTGCGTCCTTCATCACCCGCACCCAGGCCCCCCATGCTTCAGGATTCGGCTCCAGATCGTCCATGAACGCCCGCAGTTCGGCCGCACTGGGCGCATCCATGCGGCCCGCCGCCTCCGCCTCGGTGATTGCCTTCTCGAAGGCGGTGCGCTGCAGCGTGACTTCCGCAGGGGTGATGCTGGTGAGGTCGATCTCGCCCGGCTTGACGATCTTACGGGACGCCATCATGCCGTTGATCGCCTTGCGCACCGGGTTTCGCTTCTGACCGCGGATCAACTGCGCGGTCAGTTCCAGCCCGCTCGTCGGCTTCTTCAGTTCAGGCGACCCCAGCAGCGTCTCCAGCAGCCATTCCTGGCGGGCCGACTCGGCGGCACGACGGCCGGCCAGATCCCCGGCGCGGAATATCTCGTTGTAGTTCTCGTTGGCGATCTGTGGCGGCACCATGGACTGCAGCCATTCGTTGAGGGCCCCCAGAGTGGCATAGATTTCCTGCTGTGCCTCGGGGTTATCGAAGAAGGTGTTGGTGCGCTGGGTGGCGGTGTCGAGCGCCTTGACCACCTCGTCGGGCGCCACGCTGGTACCTTTCGGCACCGCCTTCACCTCGGCGTCGATAGCCGACACCGGCTCGTCCAGCGTTCGCTCGCTGCGCGTGACGATGCGCTGGATGCGGGTCATGAGTTCGTTGCGGAACTGCTGCACCGGCTTGAGCCCCTGGTCGAGCGGCAGCAACGCCTGCCAGAACTCCTCGGCACGGGCCGTGTGCTTCGCGAGCATGGCGGGATCGGCCGCTTTGGACGCCCCAGACAGCACGTCCATGTGGTCCAGCGTTTCTTTCATGGCCTTCATGTCGAAGGACATCTTGAGGTCGGGGTTGGCGATCTTCAGGTCATACAGGTACTGGTAGACGGCGCGCACCTTGTCGAACTGGGCAGGACGGTCGGCCTGAGCGAACGACTTCAGGTAGCGGGTCAGCCAGTTGTCGAACAGGTTCTTCATGCCTGAGGTAGCGCCCGGACTGCGCGAGCCTGCAGTCAAGATACCTCCGACCTGCGGGACCTGTCCCGCCCCCTTCTTCGCCGCGCCGGGCCGTCCGTAGGCCTTGTTGAAGCCCCTCGCCATGCCGCGAGGCCCCGTCTGAGAGGCTGCCAACGCCTGCTCGGCCTCAAAGGCGTTGCGCACGGGAACGCCGGTGACATCGTTGAACAGCGCCGCGGCGTCTCCACCCCCGTAAGCCGCGGGCGCGGTGGTGGACCAATCGACAGAATTCCCTGCAGCATCGACCCACTTCCGTCCGTAGGCGTAGCCGTGCCCGGTGCCGGGGCTGGTGACGGTCTGTCCGGCCAGGGGCGCTCGCCCCCTCTCGCCGATGTCTACCCAGTTTCCGAAGGCACGGCCCATGGCCCCCGCCATGACCGGGATGGGCGAAGGCAACGGCGTCTTGACGCCCGCAAAGCGCAGGTTGGGCGCTCCTTTGGTGATACCCTTCAACGTCTGCGCCTCGCGCAGCGCGTAGGCGCTCAAGCGATCGGTCAGCGGCAGGCTCTCGTCCCACAGCGGGGCCAGCAGGCGCTGCTGCGTCTTCTCGGCAATGCCGACCATGCCGACGTCGCTGAGGAGGTCCTGGCGGAAGCCGAGAGCCTCCCCGAAGCGAGATTGGCGAATACCGCGAGAGATCAACTGCTCGGCCGACTCGTAGGGCTGCTTCATGTAACGCGCCTTAGCCGCCACGTAGTCGGGGTGCTCCGCCTTCACCGCGTCTAGCGTCTCTCGTAGTGCCTTCACGGACGGGGGGATCGGCCCCCCGACTGGGCCCATGGCGGGAATTGGGTTGGTCGGGTCGAACGACCCAAGTCCCAACGCCTCGCGCACGCCCAATCCTTCCGTCGTTTTCAGCGGCACGCCCGCGTGGGTCGCGGCCAGTTCGATGTCACGGCGCATCATCTCTGGCGCGGCGACCCGCTCGGCGAAGTCGTCGGGGATATACTTGCCACGCAGCATGTCCATGAACGACGTCTGAGGGCCCTTACGCATCCCCTCCACTGCTTTGGTGACGTCAGCCCCGCCTGTGGCAATGTGCGCCCCCGTCTCGATGCCCTCACGAGCGATGCCCCGGGCGACACGATGCAGCGCGTTTTCGGGGGCAGACGCCAACATAAGCGGATCGGCTGCCATGGTGAACAGGAAATCGTAGAGCGCGCCGGGCACCCCGCCAAAAATAGCGCCGCCCTGGCCGGGGGGCGCGAAACGTGCCACGTTCTCGGCCACTACCGCGGCATCCGCCTCGGGCTTGATGCCGATCCCGCTGGTGACGAGTTTGTTGAAGGCGCCTGACGGCACGCCGAGAGTGCCTCTAAGCCCACGCAAGAACCAATTTACATTCTCGTCCTGAATATCTCGTGCCCATCCCCCGACCAAATCGGCATCGCCAATAGCCCGCGCAGCGCGCACCGGCGCCTCGTACAGCGGGCGCCCTGCCGCAAAGACGTCACGGCTGGCGTCGTAGGCATTGGCAGCCTCCTGCTGTCCTCGTTCAATACGGGCACGACGCAGCGACTGGATGGCGTCACGGGCGGACTTATCGAAGGCTGTGAACTCCGGAGTTTGCGCCGAGTTTATAGGAGGCTCCACAGTGCGCGGGGCAACAAACGGCAGCCCCCGCACCGCATTCTCGAAGGGAGCGAACTCGGGCTGCGGATCTACTAAACTGGTAGATGTTGGTAGGTGGTTAGCAGTTGGCCCTAGCCCGGGAATGCGAAGCGTGGAGCGGGCGGCGCGCTCGAAGTCGTCGAAGGGCGGCATGTCAACGGCTCAGGATGGCGCGGGACTGCGGGAAAGGCAGCCGCGTAGAGCCCGGCTCCCCGCCGCTGAGCAGCCCCATGCTGCGCGCCGCGTTGAAGATAATACCTACGGTCTGCTTCACACCCTCGGGGCTGGCAGGGCCGTTCTTGTTCCCCTCCGCGTAGACCGCCTCGCTCATCCTGTAAATGCGCTCCATGGCATCGTTCGGGTCGTGGGCGC
>Ga0172373_10001070_pt1 | contig 44507 bp, 45 predicted proteins | sample Lak10m_2_FD_114546 | JGI IMG/M metagenome (GOLD analysis project Ga0172373, IMG submission 114546) | Freshwater microbial communities from Kabuno Bay, South-Kivu, Congo - kab_092012_10m | ecosystem: Environmental > Aquatic > Freshwater > Lake | place: Democratic Republic of the Congo... | reverse complement strand
CCAGTTAAATTTTTTAAATAAAAATAAGTAAATATTATATTTCAAAAAATAATTTAAGAAAAATGGAATCAATATTTAAAAATTATTGAATGCTCAAATAAATCAATGTATGAAAAAATAATATTATTCATTATGAAGTAAATATTATAATACTATAAATTATATAATGACATAAACATATTTAATTCGATTTAAAATAATCTTTATCACGTGTTAATTCTCTTGATGGAACTCCTCCTCTAATCCAATAATTAGCTGCATCACTTTCAATAAGTCTATTTGGATTTTGTATTTGTTGTTTAAGTTCACCAATGAGCGGTGTTGTTTGATATTTCATATAATTTTTTTCAGTTAATTTAGTCACTGTTTTTTTACTTGTAACACCTTCACCTTGTTGTATTTGATATTCAAGTGCAGGATCAACACTTCCTCTGCCTAAATAAGGAACAGTAGCAAATGGTCTATGAAAAAGATCAATTCTTGCTTTTGGGTTTGTTTGAATTGTTCCAATTAATAATTTTGAAGATTCGTCAACATTGCATCCATTAACCCCCATTCCATATGCTCCTGAATAATTAATGAATGGTTGTGAAGTTGCAAATGCAATGGGTTTGCTCATACATCCATCTTGTAAAAAATAATTTTGTAATAAATAACTGCAAGCTTGTGAATCTTGAACTGTTCTTTGGTCGATGCAACATGTATCTGTTCCAATTCTGCTTAAACTACCAAATGTAAAATCTGAATAATATGCCATTTTATAATATAAATATAATATATTATAAAAAATATTTTTTGTAAAAATATAACCAAAAATTATAAAAATATGTAAATTATGAAATATATATATTTTGAAAAAATATATTAAAAATAAAATATCAATTTTAATGTCTGCTAAAATTATATTAAAATATATCTATAATTATCTTTTAATCTTTGAATATTTCCTTCAACTGTATCTTCCTTAGCTGAAGGCATGTCTCCATAAAGCCATTGAGCATAAGCACCTTGGTCATTAGTAACTCTACTATTAGCTGTTGTATAAAACCTCATCATTGAATTATCTAAATTATAATTTTCATATAAATCACCATAAATTTGTTTATTTGTTCCATCAATTGTTGGATTTAACATTTGTGTTTGTTTTTTTACAGCTTTATTAATTTTATCATTTACTTCAGGATTAAATGAAGGTGCAGCTGAAGGTCTTTCTGGATTTGAAGATATTTCTGGTAATAAAACATTTCCGAATGGATTTTTTTTATTTATTGGATAGTATCCTTCTTTAAGTAATTTTTTCAATTCAATTGCATCATTTGATGTTATTTTATTTGTATTTGTAAATCCTTCTTTTTCTGTTGTTGTATTTTTATCAGTTCTTTCTTCAATATATATTTTTTTTTTACGATAATAAATAACAGTTATAATTCCAATAGTTAATAAACCAATTATTATTAATTGAATATTTTGTGTAAAAATAAATCCTAAAATAGATAAAAATATAATAAATTTTGTAATTGCATTAAATTTTTGTTCTAATGTCATTTTAGATGATGGAAATACATCTAACAAATAATTTTTATTTAATAAAATAGATGGTTGATTTATCCAAAATGGTGTACTCATTATATATATAAATTTATAATAATAAAAATTATTAGCATCATAAATTATAAAAAATTATAATTTATGTAAATTAAACAATGAATGTATATTATTTTTTATTTTTATTTTTCTTGTTTTTGTTTTGATTTTGATTTTGATTTTGATTTGAAACACGAAGAGTTTTTTGTGGTTTTTCTCCAGATCTAAAAATTTTTACTGGTTCATTATTATTTGTTTGTGTTTGTGTTTGTTGTTGTTGTTGTGTTTCATTTATCATTTTTTCAAATTCTTGTTTAGTTCTTTTAGCTTCAATTTTATTTCTCATTCTTTCTTTCATTTTAGCATGTCTCATGTTTTGGTTCAATTTTGATTCCATTGCATTGATATTTATTTTATTTCCTTTTCCTCCTCCCATAAACTGACTAAATATTTTTTGAATATCACCCATTCCAGCAGTATTTTTAAATTTTTGAAGTAATTCTGTACTTTCACTTAATAATTCACTTTCAGTTATTTCACCAGATTTAATTTTTTCATCTAATTTATTACCAATATTTTTTATAATATTCATCATTTTTGTTGGATTTTTTATCATTTTTTCAAAAACTTTTTTACCATCAGGATTTAATTCTATATCTTCAAATTCTTCTTTTAATTCTTCTGATGCTTCTTCTGCTAATTCCATTGCTAATTTTCCTAATTTTCCACCAATCATTGAATTTATATTTTCATTTATATCTTCTGCAGATGGAATATTAAAATTTGGTTTATTTTCTTTACCTTCTTTACATTTTTCACCTTCTTCACATTCTTCATTTTTTTTTAAATAATCTTCATTAAATAAAGTGCCTATATTTTCAAATGTTTCTTTTAATTTTTCTATCAATTCATCTTCGTTTATAAATTCAAACAATTTTGCAGTATCTTTAAAATCACTTTCACTATTAACATCCCCAATAATATTGAATAAAATTAATTGTAAATATTTCCATATAATTTCTTTTGTATTATCTGTGATATTTGTATTCCATAATTGTCTAAATACAATCGAAGGTAAAAATTCAGTATTAATTTTATTATTATCTAAATTAAATATAACAGAATTTTTATATAAAATATCAAAAAATCTTTCTGGAAAAACATTCTTACAATGATTTAAAACATAATTAAGCTCTAATTGTTTCAATTCTTCAGAATAATTTACTAATTTATGTGACCACCAACGAGATATTATTGGAGTATATTCAGGAAAAGTATTTAAAATATCTGTAATAAATTCATCAATAATTTTATAAAAATCATCTTCTTTTTGATGTTGATTTGGTTCTTCACATTTTTGTTCTTTTTGGTTTTCATCTGATTCTTCTTGTTCTTGTCTTTCATTACATTTTTTATCTAAATTGTCTTGAAATGGTAATGTTTCATTTTCATTTGTTTCTTCTGAATTCATTTTTTATTTTATAAATATTGATATCTTTTTTAAATAAATTTTCTGTATAAATATTTATTTAATTTAATTAATTATTTAATATTTAAATATATTTCATATTAAAATATATATTTAAAAATATACATTTATTATATTAAAATAGTTTGATGAACATTACTTTTGTAAATGATTATATGTTTATAATTACACACACTAAAATAAATAATATAAAAACGTATCAAGGACAAATAGATTGTTCAGAAGAAAACATTGCAAAACAAATATATAAATTACTAAATGAACAAAAATATGAATATGTTGAGCATAAAGATAAATTAGTCATTAAATTAACACTTAATCATAACAATTGTTGCGATTATAATAAATATATTTTTTATCATAATTCATGTGTATATGATATTATATGTAAACCAATTTATAACTATATTGCAAATGAAAGTACAATAAATAGTTTAATTGAGGAAAGTAATCCAATAATTAAAAATTATATTTTCGATTTAAAAAATCGTATATTTGAATTAGAATATACATTAGAAAATAAAGAGACAGAAATAGAATATTTAAATAATAAATTGGATAATTTATATGATGATATTTTAGAATCAAATTCAAAAAAAAATGAACTATTATTTGAAAAACAAAAATCTTATATTTCTTACAATGAAGAATATTAATATATTAAATAACTTATAAATAATTAATAATAATCAATTATATTCAATATATTTTAATTTAAAAACATTTCACATTTAAATACAATTAAAATGAATAATATAATTAAAATGACTAAATTAAAATATATATATTTATTAACTTCATTTACTTTTGGTGCATATGAATTTCATAATAATTATATAAATAAATGCAATCCCAAAAATTTACACTGCGAAAAATATTATTTTACTGATGATTTATTTGCTACATCATTTGGTGGACTTATTGGAATTTTTCCACCAACACTATCATTGTTATTATATCATAAATTTCATAATTTTGAAGATAATTTAAAATATGATGAATCTAATAGTAAATGTAAATATAATTAATTTTTTTAATGCAATAATAATTTTATTTTATTAATTTATTGTTGTAATAATTCATCTGCATAAGTATAACATAATTTTGATAAATTTTGCACGTATCTCATTGTTTTTTCTTGATCTTCAGGTAACATATTTTTTACAGGATTTCTTAATTTGTCAATTGATTCCATTATTTTTTGACCATTTCCATGTCTTGAACAATCACTTGTATAATCTTTGTCTAAAAAAAATGCAATGTCTCCACGCTCAATTTGTTCTTGATATGGCCTTGCAACATTTCTAAACCAAATGTTGGGAAGTAATTTTGGATTACTTTTTTTCATCAATAATAAAGCATTTTTTGCCGTTTTAATATCAACATCATCAGGAAACACACGTTCAACATCTTCAAAAAATTCTACTAAATGATTGTTAAAAATTGATAATATACTTGGACCTTGGTTCATTTTTAAATATATTTTATTAAATAAATTGTTTTTAAATTTATTTAATATTAAATTATTAATTGCTAAACTTTTGTAAAAAAATGCGAAATATATATAATATTATGAAAATATTATTTAAATTTTAACGCACCAAATATTATTCGATATAAAAATATTTATTTAATCCAAAAAATATTAATATATTTAATGTAAAAATATTAATTTAAAAATATTTTATTTAATAAATATATTAATAAGAAATATATCAATAAGAAATGTATTAGTAAGAAATGGATGATAATATTAATGATACAATGAAAATGCAAATTTTTTTTTCTTTGTGTAAAAAGAAAATTATTACTGAAATTGCAAATCTTTTTTACACAGAACGAGATGTTAAAAATTTTGCTGATTATTTATTACAATGTGTCTCTGACAACACTAGTGAACAAGTAAAGAATTTATGGTATTATATTTTAAATTGTGATCGAAAATATGAAGAATTTGATCCAAATAAATTATTTTTTAAAATGTCAGTTAATGATATAAATGATGAAAAATTATTAAAACATATTTTATCATATTTTGATAATACATTACCTGGTGAACATTTTATTGATATTATTATTTCAAATTCATCAGTAATAATAACAGAATACAAAATAATTAAAAATAAATTCATAAATAAAAAAATTAATAAATTAAAAGAACAAATTAAAAATCTTGAAAATTTATTAGAAAACAGTGATGATGAAATTAATACATCAATTGATTTAAATGATTTTAATATGTAAATAAAATTAATTATTTATAATTCAATCAATGAATTGTTTAATTTAAATATTATAAAATTTAATATAAATGCCATTTTGCAATAATTAATAATGTGGATAATATAAATAATCACAATAATAATCATAATAATAACAATATTGTAATAAATAATTAAATATTTTATATAGCTACTTTATAAAATATTTTCCTAATCTTTTGAAAAAAATGTAAAATATATATAATATTGAAAAAATATTGACATTTTAAAGTAATAAAATATTGTTTTTTTATTTTTTTTTGATTTTTACGTTTTTGTTTTTTATTTTTTTTAGTTTTGTTATGTTTTTTTTTGCTATTTTTATTTTTATATTTTGTTTTTTTTTACTTTTTTAGTTATTTTATTATATTTTTTCCCACCAATTTGTTCATTGTTATTTTTATTTAATTTTATAAATTCAATTAATTTCTGTATGTATTCATTACTTTGTGATTTATTATTCGTTGCATAATTTAATAATTCATTTGTAAATAATTTCATTTTTTCAGACATTACATTCGTTGAAACCATACCATTTCCAAATTTATAATTTAAAATAGAATCAATAAATTTTAAAATATCAAATGATCTGTCATCTTCATTCCAATTAAAATTATTAACATCTTTTATTTTTGAACTACCAAAATCATGTATCAAATATGTAAAAATATTATTTTTAATTAATAGCAAAACATTACCTAAATGTAAATCTTCATGAATTATATTATTATTTTGTAAATCGTTAATACCATTTAAAACTTGTGTAAAAATATCAAACCATACATCATCATGAATAATTTTATTTTCATTTAAATGATTTTCAATAAATTGTTTTAAATCCATATTAGCTAATTCACTTATTAAAAGATTTCCTTTTAATTGGGGTGATACATCATTTTTACTAATTTCATTTCCATTCGGTAATCCATAACTTTGATAATTTTCATTGAACCATTTAATTGTTTCATTTATATATTTTTCAGTAAAATTATCATTTTTATCTATATCATTTTTTGAAATTTTTATTTTAAACATTCTTTTTTTTGCAGCAGTAATTGGAGTATTGAATTTATTTAATTTTTCTTCAAATATTTGGTATATTTTTTCATCAACAGCATACTTGAATGAATCTGGCAAAAATTTGCAATTTATTGGATATACTATATCATTACATTCATAAGAACCATACACTATTGGAAAATGTTTGCTTTTATTTTGTATGACAAGTTTTGATACTAATTTTGCAATGTTTATTTCATTTTGGTTGTTATTTACTGATTCATTGTTAATTATTGGCATAATTTTTAATGCACATGATATATTATTTATTTCAGTTAAATATACTATTCCTGCGACACTATCACTTCCTATTTGTTTTTTAATATTTAATAAAGAACAATTATTTTTTAAATTATCATTTAAATTGTTTTCATTAAATACATTTTCTTCATTTATTTTAGAATAACAATCACATAAATTAGTTTCAGGATTTGATAATATTTGATTTATTGAATTATATAACTCAATTCTTTCATTGTTAATTACTGATTGTGAATTTAAATCTCTTATATTTGGCAAAATTATTTGTGATATTTTTTGTTCTTCGTAACTCATCTTTTATATATTATTTGATATTTAATTAATTTAATACAATAAAATAAAAAAAATCAATTTTTTATTTTATCTTTAAAAATATATGTCATACTGACACAATTTTAAATAGAAAAATAAATATATATTTCCTAAACTTTTGTAAAAAAAATGCAAAATATATATAATATTGAGAAAATATATTTATATTTTTAACGCACCAAAATATTAATTATATTTGTATTAATGTAATATAAAAATATATTAATATTTATATTAATACATGATGAGATCATTTTTATTTAAAAAAATAAAAAATAATTCATTTTTTTATGAACATATTGAAATGCATGCTATTAATTTAATAAATCCTTATTTAAATAAAACAAACATTGATTTGGAAATATTCAGTTTAGTAAATACAACTGAAATTATTACTTCAGTAATAGATATTTTATATCAATCATCAAAAAAACTTCACAACATAAATAAAAAAAATAAAATAAAACTTCAAAATCTTGAATTAAAATATACAACAATTCAATATGATAATTTAGATAAAACACAATTAAATCAATATGAAATAGAATTATATAATTATTATGTAATTTGCATTAATAATAAATTATTAACTATTGAAAAAATATTTAATATTTTTTTGAATATTTATATGAATGCTTCAACCATAAAATTGGACCATTTATCTAATATAATTGGTAAAGATATCAAACGCAATAAATCAAGAAAAAATTCTTCAGAATGTGATTTAAAAAACTTTTTGGATGATTATAAAATTAAAAAATCAACAATAATTGATGAATATAACTGCATTTTAAAAGAACATAATTTATCTAATAGAATTAATAATAAAAATAATGCATGGCCTCAAGTATGTTTTTGTTTAAATAAAATTTATTTTTTATTTAAAAAATATATACAATCATTGAAATATTATTTAAAATTATTAGAAATAAAACCTTATGTAATAAGATACAATGAATTATTTATTTTTGATGATACTGAATACATAAAATTATATGACAATGACGAAATACATATTTATCATATGAATACATTTTTAAATTGTAAAAAATGGTTAAATAAAATTGATGTAGAAAATTGTAATAAAATTATATTAAAAAAAACAACAAAGAGAAATGTTATTTATTTTGATAAAAATTAATACTTGCAAATGGGACAATATCCTGATGTACGATTTCCACCATTTTTCCATCCAACACCATCAATATAAATTGGATAATCATTATTTTTACTGAAGAATGATCTAATATCCATACAATGACAGCATTTTTCAAGAGATGATATAGAACACAAATGGTTACATTTTTTTAATTCGGAATTAATTGTTTTGTCTATAATTATCGGTCCATAATCTACAATTTTAATTTCTTTTGGAGAATTATTTAACTTTACCCTGTCTTTTAACATTTTTATAATTTTTTCATATATTTCGACATCGTCAATTAAAATACATTTTTCATAAGATTTTATTGGATTGTATATTGTAATTTTTCTTAACTGAATTCCAGTTTTAAAATAATATAATGAAGCATATATAAATAATTGTATAAAATCTTTAATATTTGATCCATACATAAATTTACTACATTTGATATCAATTAATTCATCCTCTATAATTAAATCTGCATCAGCACCAATTTTTAATTCACTATTTCCCAAAGTAGGATTTTGAATTATTGTATTTTTATCAAATATTTTTTGTCTAATATATGTTTCAACCTTACTAGTTGCATCCAAAATATTTATATTATGGTTATTAAAATAATTTAAATATTGTTTTGCAATATCTCCTCTTCCAAAAGATAATGAATGTGATATTGAAACATTTAACACATCATTTTCATTACCAGATAAATTAACCAATTTATCATAACTGTTTTTTATTATAGATGTTATATTTTCTATTTCAATTTCATTATTAATGTCCCATATACCTTTTTTTAAATTTAAATTATTTTGAATTTTAATTTGAATATCTTCTTCATTATCATTTTCATTAAAAATTAATTCATTGGTCCATCTAGAGCATCTTTCATCATAAAATGGTTTATTTAATAATTTTGATATATTATATCTTATCAAATAATCCATGTATGTTCCATAATCGCTTGCAGGTAAACCAAGTAATAAATCTTTTTTTTGCTGTGCACATTCTGAATAGTCAATGTCATTTATTTTAAAATTTTGAATTAATGTTATAAAATTATTACTAAATCTATAATATTTTGACAAAACAGTGCAATTGAGAGTTGTTGTAGGTATTTCTATCAAAATATCAGTGTTATTTAAATAATTTTTAAAATCATTCATTCCATGATGACTTGAATCTTCACATGATAAACACCATTCGCAATATTTTAAATCATTTTTAATGACATAATTAAATGTTTTTCCTTTATATTTTCCAAAAGTTATTATTTTATCTTTGTTTGTTGTTAAATCATTAGAAATAGTTGGATTATTTACAATTTCTTTTATTTCTTCTTTTGTTTCTATTTTTGTTTCTATTTTTTCGGTTACATCATTTTCATTAATAAAAATTTTATTAATATATTCCTCAGTAGATAATATATTAATTAATTCATTTTTCAACATTTTACTATAATTTTTTATTTTTAATTTTTTACAAATGTTTTTTAATTCAGTAACTTTCATTTTTTCTATTTGTTCAATATTTAAATCATTCATTTGTATATTAATACAATTATGTTTTTACATTAATATTAAATCAATTTTTTCTAAAGTTTTCCTAAAGTTTTGGAAAAAAATGCGAAATATATATAATATTGAGAAAATATATTTATATTTTTAACGCACCAATAATTATTTTTATTTCTAAAAATTCTAATTGCATTTTATTTCATTTTTTATTTTAAAACAATATAAAAATGGTAAATGTATGTGTTTTACAATGTGATAATAGACCTTCATTAGATTATTTGTTAAAAACACAAGCTGTAAACAAAATGTTTTGTGAATATTTAGGTTATAATTATTTATTTGTAGAAATGAATAATTGCAACTTACTCAATATTCATCCAGCAACACAAAAAATATTTATTGTCAATGAATTTTTAAAAAATAATCCAAATTGTGACATTTTAGTTTTTTAGATAGTGATGCTTGGATTCAAGATCCAAATTCATTAAATATTATAATAAACAATTTAATAACAAATGAACAAAAACATGGCTGTTTTTCACGTGATATATCTGTTGTTCATCATACTTATATAAATAGTGGTGCTTTCATAATTAAAAATAATAATTATATAAAAGAAATGTATAATTATTTGGAAACAGAAGTTTGTCATGATTCATCACATCATAATGTATGGCCTTTTGATCAATATTATATAAGTGAATATGTTTATCAAAATAAAGAAAAATTCATAATTTTTAATGTGGAAGTGATGAATACACCTGTTGGAAATGTTTTAAGACACAATTGGGCAAAAGATGTAAGAATGTATAATGATTTGAATAAATTAATAGAAAATGGTAAAAATTTTGAATCTGTTGATAATTTGAATTTTAATGTCAATGATAATATTGATAGCACAGTTTTTCCGAATGTAAATAATGAAGGATATAATTATTTCAAAATATAAATAATATTTTTAAATGTATATTTATATTTTTTAATAATATCCAGAATAATTCAAAAACATTGATTCATAAAAAATATTCATGTTAATTTCAAGAATATTTGATATTTCATTTAATAAATTTTCAAAATTAGTAAAATTTATAAATATTTCAATAAATAAGTTTTCAAAGTTATTAATTTTATCTTCAATAGCATTATATGTATAATTATTTATTTTATCTTCATTATTTTTTACATGTTCTAAAATATTAATTAACATTAAAAAATTTGGATCTATTTGAAATGTATCATTATAATAGTATAACAAATCAAATAAATCAATACAAACATGAAAAAATAATTCAGTTACATATTCACTTTGCCCAAATGTTCCTTTCCAATCAATCAACACAAAATTAAATTTTTTATAATCACTTGAAATATTTATAATTATATTGTTGTTGGTACAATCTCCATGATAAGCTTTATTTATCCATAATTTTTTATATAAATATTTAATAAAATCTTTATATTTTTCTTTAACATGTTCAATTGTAAAATATTCTATAAATTCTTTCAATGTTTCACCATTATTAAGTATTTTAAAATTATCAAGTCTAAAATCATCATTCAATTGCAAACATTTTATTTGATAATTGTCAAGACATTGAAGAAATGGTGTATTAAATGACATTAGTAAATTTTTACAAATAAAATTAAATAATTTTTTTGTGTGATTTTTATATTCTACTACTTCTTCATTTGTAGCACTAATTTCATCGCCTATGTCATATTCATTGTATGATTCAATAAAAAAACCACCACCATATTTTATTTTATTTTTTATTTTATTATTTTTTGTTTTGTTATTTTTATTTTTTATTTTATTATTTTTTGTTTTATTATTTTTATTTTTTATTTTATTATTTTTTGTTTTGTTATTTTTATTTTTTATTTTATTATTTTTTGTTTTATTATTTTTATTTTTTATTTTATTATTTTTATTTTTTATTTTATTGTTTTTATTTTTTATTTTATTGTTTTTATTTTTTGTTTTATTATTTTTCATTTTTATATTATTAAAATAATATAAAAATTAATTAAAAAATATTTTAAAATGTAAATAGTATTTTTGAATTTCCTAAACCTTTTGCAAAAAAATTGCGAAATATATATATTATTGAGAAAAAATATTTATATTTTTAACGCAATTATTATTAAATATACAAATTATGCCCTTTTTCATAAAGCATTCTTAATGCTTCGCATAAATTTATAACATCATATTTTGAATTATGGGCATGTTTTATATCTTTATTAGTTGAAAATTTATACAATTCTGCTAAAGATGGATTTTTTATTATATTCTTATCATTTAAGGCATTAACAATATGTTTTGTAGCTAACATACTACAATATACAATTTTACTATCAATTTGTTCTATTATATGATATAATCCAAGACGATGCAATTCACTTTTTACTATTGCTACATCAAAATTAGCATTGTGAGCTATAATGTGTGTTACTTTAGATAAATTATCTGCTAAAATTGTTGCAACATCAGCAAAATATATACCTTCTTTTTGTGAAATTTCATTTGTGATTCCATGAAATTGTGTATTTGTAATATCATATCCAGTGGATTTAATTATATAATCATCAAGAGATACTTCGTTAAAACTAGTGTCACATACCATCATAGTTAGTTGAACTATTCTTGCATAATTGAAATATTCAATATAATGATATGGAGGATATTTATAATTTATTGTTGTTGGTAATCCAGTTGTTTCACAATCAATTATAAGATACATTTTATTATGTTTAAAATTATTATTTATCTTTATGTTTTTTATAAATTATTTATGTCAATTTTAAACTAATAAAAGTATTTCAATTTTTTGTAAAAAATATAATTATAAAAATATATATAATTTATAAAAATATAAAAATAAAATTTGCATAAAATATAGAATGACTAATTTAGAAATTCCACAACCAATTAATAATATATTCACAATGTATTCAATATCAAATTGCATTTATTGTGAAAAAATGACAGAATTATTTATTTCAAATAATTTAGAACATAATAAAATTGATTGTGATGAATTTGTAAGAAATGGAGATGAAGAATTGAGAGAAGATTTTTTAAATTTTATTAGAAAAAATGCAGGTAAAGAATACAAAACATTTCCAATGATTTTTTTTGGAAATCAATTTATTGGAGGATATAATGAAACTAATGAATATATCAAATGCAAAATGTTAAAATTTAATGAAGATTTTTAAAAAATATATTTATTGTAAAATATATAATATAAATCATTTATTGTAAAATACATTCATTGTAAAAAATTTATTATAAAATATATATTATAAAAAGTATATATATATTTAAAAAATAAAAATAAAAATAATTAAATAATTATAAACAAGTATATTAAATATTTTAATGGATATGAATATAAATTTTTCAAATTTTATAGACACAAGTAATTTTATACCAAATAATAAAATTATTAATTTAAATGACTATATTTTGGATCCACTTTCTGTAATTGTCAAACTTGCAATTTTAAGTAATAAACCAATTGGAACCAAATTATTTATTTTTAAAAATGTTATAAATATTCAAGAACCAAGCATTTTTCAATCAATTCATAGATATTCTGTAAATACAAATAAAACCGATTTACAATATTTATATAATCCTATTGAAAATGCATGTAAAATATATTTATCAGAACAAAATATAAATAAGTATCCAAATATAATTGAATTATTCAAATGCTCACAAAATGGATTAAATAAATTGAGTGAAACATATAAAAATTGTTCTATGATTAGATTATGTTTAAATTATTATAATGGATTAATAACAAATTATTTTGAAAAAATAAATAATAATATATTTTTAGAAAATTTATTTAAAAAAGATAATATGTCAGCATTTTATACAGAAGAATTATTACATGCATTTAATACAATTTGGAGTCCTGATAAAATAACTGTAATATTAAATTTAACTTCATTTTTATTAAATGACCGAACTCCTCATGAAAATGTGAAAACAATGCAAACAATTATGGATGTGATTGATAAAGAAGTTCAATCAATATATTAATTATTTTATTTTTATTTTTTATATGAAAAAATAAAAATATATATTTATTTGCAAATATAATTTGATAACCCATAAGGAAAAGATAACCCCATCACATAGAATTTAGTTTATCCTCTTTTTAAGAGGAAGCGTCCGTATTTTTTTTGTTGATAAACTTGGCATTTAAAATAAGCATTGCTCTAAATTGTGTAAGAAAAACATGAATCAATAATATAAGGTTTATATTCATCGTATTCTTTATTATCATCAATGCAATATAATACACAAATTAACACATTTTTATCATTAAAATTATATAATATTGAACGTAATGAATTTAATGAATTTAATAAACTTAATGAACATAATGTAACTGATTCAGTAGATCTAATATTATTGATAAGATTATCCATAAAATTAACAACATTTTCATTATTTTTATTTTTTTCTTTTAAAATGACAAACATATCACATATGAATGCTGATTTAATTCCACTTACTTTTGATAATATGTCAAAAATTTTAATTTTAAGTTTACCAATTTCAAGTTTATCACGAAATTGCTGACGTTCGTTAAAATATTTTTCACACTCTTCTTCTTGCTCTTGAGTATTCATTTTATTATATATTTAAATATATAATCTTTTTAAATATATTTTTAATTATATATATTTTTAAAATATAAAAAAATAAATATGACATTTGTTTATTATTTTTTAATTATTAAACTACAAATTGTTAATTCATCATCAACATATTCATAATTTACATTACAATTATTTAAATCTAAATTCATTTTTAAATCACAATTATAATCATCATTAACAATGCTTAACCATATTTTACTGCAATATGGTATTAATAATTCATATATTTCTTTACCTCCTATGACATAAAATGTTTTGTTACTAATATTTTTATAATTATTTAAATAATATATTAATTCATCATAATTAAAAAAAATTACATTATCATAAATCAAATATTTATCAATAAACTTTTGTTTATTGTTTGTTAAAACAATATTATATCTATTTTTTAAAGGTTTTGCTGATGGTAATGACAATAAAGTATTTGAACCCATTATCACAACATTATCAATTGTTTTTGATTTAAAAAAATTCATATCAGTTACATTTTTCCATGGTATTTTACCATTTTTAGCAATTCCATAATTAATATCAGTAGCTAATATTGCTTCTAATTTTATATTTTTTGGTAATTCTTGCATATATTTATTATATTTATTGTTTTATTATATTTATATTTATATTTGGGTTATTTTTTTATATTTTTAAAATGCTAATTATATAAATATAAATTATGAATGTTGATTTTCATACAAATAATAATATGCATAACATAAATATTAATACTAATAATATTAATAAAATTCAAGAATTAGAAAATATAAATAAAAAATTAAATATAATTCATGATAAATTAATTTTTATTTTTACACCACCTAAAGTTGGATCAACCAGTTTAGTCTCTTCTTTTAGAATATTCAGTGGTGATCAATATGGAATAATACATATTCATGATGAAATAATGCTTGAAAAATTAATTGGATTCAAAATAAATGTAACTATAAATGATATTATAAAATATAATGCAAATACATTGGGTAAAGAAATATATGTAATAGATATATATAGATCACCAATAGAAAGAAAAATATCAGCATTTTTTGAAAAAATTGGGCCATATCATTTTAATAATCGTGATGAGATTGTTAATAGATATAATGTTAATAAAGTTATATTAAGATTTAATAATATATTTCCATATTTAGCAAATGGAGATCATTTTATAGATAAATATGAAATTGAAACATATATTCCTTTGGAATTTCCATTTAATAAAAAATATATATTTTTAGAAATAAATCGCATAAAATATATAAAATTAAGATTAAAAGATTCAGATGAATGGGAGAATATTTTATCCAAAATATTTAATTTTAAAATATGTATAATAAGAGATTATTTGAGTGAAAATAAAGTTATTGGATATTTATTTAAAAATTTTTTGGAAAATTATAAAATTCCTGAAAATTATTTAGAAAATATATTAAATTGTAAATATTTAAATTATTATTATTCACCACAAGAAATTCAAGAATATAGAAATAAATGGACTTGTAAAATATGTGCACCAACTTTTATTTCTTATACTGAAGATCAATATAAAGTTTATGAAGAAATATCAATAGAAAATTGTCATATGGATTTTGTTCAAAAAAATCATTACATAGATGAAGGATGTGTTTGTAAAGCATGTATAATTAAAAGAAATAGATTGAAAAAAAAAATAATTAATAGGCAATATGATGGAGAAAAAATAATACATACAGAAGCAAAAACAGAATTTATAGAAAATAGAGTGATACAAGCTAAAAAAATAAATAACACAATTATTAAATATCATCAATTTAAAAATAAAAATCCAGGAAAATTAACAATTAATTTTGGAAAATAAATATTTTTTGCAAATATTTTTTTATAAAAAATTAAAAGACATAAAATATATATTTATAAAAAATAAATATATATTATAAAATGTCAACAATTAAATTATATATTAAACAAAATTTAGCATTGATATCAATATTATTATTTTTAACAGTTTTTGGAACTATCCAATTTATTAATCCATCATTTTTATACAATAATGATGGAAGTTTAAGACAATTTGGTGTTGGATATAAAAATAAAACTATTTTACCTGTTTGGTTATTATCAATTGTTTTGGGAATATTATCGTATTGTGCTGTTAAATTTTATGCAACATATGGATAAATTGTACTATTGAAGATTATAAATTTTCTTGAATATTGGAGTTGAACCAACTTATGCAGACCAATAAATAAATTATTAGACCAAATCCTTACCGAATGGATTAATTCAAGTTATGTGTAGCAAAAGCGACGGAATTGCACCGTCCACCAACCCGTGGCGATAGTTGAGTTGAACAACATGCTCCCTGAGAACTTTTACCATATTCATATTGCATTGTCTCTTTAAATTATTTTTTAAATATATATTTAAAAAAATAAAAATAAAATTTATTCATAATCGTAATCATAATCTGGATCTCTTTCATCACCATATGGGTCACCATCATCACCATCTTCATTTGTATTCATAAATAATTCTTCTTGTTCTTCTTGATTATCCATATTTTCTTCATATTCTAAATCTTCAACATCTGCATCATCAACTATTGGTTTTTTAGATTGTTTTTCTAACATTGCCATTTTTTCATTTCTTTTTTTATCTTCTTCAAATTGATCTTGATCATAAAATCTTAATGCTTTTGACTCTCCTAATGAGTACATACCTATTTTCATTCTTTTATTCATTGTATCTACATCACGCTCTTCTTGTGTCATTTCTTTTAATCTATCAGTGAATAAATATTTTTCCAATTCTTTATTATTGAATACTTCATCACTTACACTTTCATATGATATATTTACATATTTTTTTAAACTGTTCATCATTTCAATATAAACTATGAATAATTCAGTGATTGTTTTTGCATTATTAAATGAATTACCTTGTATAAATTTATTCTTATTTGTTGTATAACTGGTATCAATTTTTGATGATAAAATATATATTTTAAAAATATACAATATGCAATATTCAAATAAATATGATGATATTTCTTCATCAATTGCTCCTTTATAAATTATTCCATTTTTATTGATGTTTGTTAATGTTGGTATTAATTTGCATAATTTTGATATTAATTTTGATAATTCAAATACTTTATTTAATATTATATTTAATTCTTGATTGTTATAAAATTGTTTTAATCTGTTATAATAATTTTCATTTGTTGTTTCAATAAATTTATTATGATTTGTTGTTAATTTCCAATATTTATGTGATACAATTTTAATTTCTTTTGAATTAATTATTGTTATTGGATATACTTCTCCAAATAAATTAATAAAATTTAGTAAATAATTATTATAATTATATAACTTATCATTTGAAATTATATTTATATTATTTGATGATTTTTTATCTGTTGAATTAAATTCCCATTTTTCAAACTTTAATTTATCAAAAAATGTTTTTATTATTTTATTTTGACTTGTTGTACGAATATGTGGTTTCATAAAATTAATTATTTCATTTGTCATTTCTTCATTTGACATTTGTAATATATTTTTCATATTTTTCATTTCAGGTGTATCTTTTTCATATTTTTCATAAAAATTACTATCATCAATCAATAAAGAAATTTTATCTATTACATTTTTTAATTTATTTTCGGCAAATTCAACATCATTTTTATCAGAATCATTTATTTTTAAAAAATTATTTAATTCATATATTGGTGAATCATTATTTTTTATAACAATATTTATTAAATTATGTTTTGATATAACTTTATATAATTTTAAAAAATCATTCATATCATATTCTCTATTTTCTTTTTTAAGCAAAAATATTTGTTCTTCAATGCTTTTTCCTTTGAGTTTCATTTTTGGTTTATCAATACAAATATTTAATATATCTTCTGTCAATCCACCCAAAGTATTAAATTTACAAAATGAAATAAAAGCCAAATAAATTGTTTTTTCATCAATTATATTTTGTATTTCTTGAAATTGTCTTTTTGTATTTATATTTGAAACATATATTGATGATTTTGACATATATTTCAAACTATTTAAATAATTAGATATAAATTGAACTTGATTATTATAAATATTAATTTCATTATTTTCATTTATAAAATAATCTAATGATGTTGCATTTGGGTTTAAATTTATTTCATTACAACAAGAATTAACATTATAAAATGCACTTGAAGATTTCATTATTAAATTCTTTTTTTCGACAGTTTCTTGTATTTTTTCTTGAATTGCAAATGATTGATGAATAATTTTTGCATTTAATAAATTAATTTTCATTTCTTGTTGTCCTTTTGCATATTGAATGTCATTATTTAAATCAGATATATATTTTTGATTTATTGAATTTTTATTTGATGATGAAATATTAAATTTTTTTAAAGGTGGTAAAAATGATCCCCAATTTGTCACACTGTATTCTTCTGGTATATTTTTTGATTTTAACATTTTTAAACTTTCAATCTTTTTTATTATTTTTGAATTTATTTCTACATTTGGAAGTAAATTGTCAGAAATACTTGTTTGAATTGCAGTTACAATATTGTCAACATTTTTATCAATTGCAACCCATGGTACTTCATTTTTTTTGAAACCTTTAATAACACAAGCAATATATTTAATAAATGCCATATTTTGACTATCACCAATTGGAAATCCTTCAAATGATTTATCACAACCTCTAAATGTTTTTCTGGTTGTTATTGATGGAATTGATGTTTGAAGACCAATCGCAAATAAACCTAGTGAAATATACATAACTTTTGCACTATAGTATATTTCATAAGGAGGCATTCTATTTTTTGATTTATCTTTTTCTTTTTCTTCCTTTTTTCTTTTAATTTCATTATATTCTTTTTCAGATATTAATATTCCAACATTATTGCTTGATTTTTCTTTTAATAATGAAGTTCCTATTTTTAACAAAAATTCTTTTTGATTGTTTAATTGAACTCCAATTTCACCTTCTAATGTTGATATTATTTCATTTATATAATATGTATTCGTATCACTTTTGAATGTTTTTGCTATTTCCCTATTTAACATTTTTTCGGATACAGCTTCACCAATATCTTTTTCTATAACACTGTGACTTCTATCAACAAATCCATCTTTAAATCCTTCACTTATATCAAAATCAACTTTACAAATTACTTCACCACTATGTTCATCAACCCATGAATCACCATTATCACTTAATTTTCCTATTTGAGATTTTAATTTTTCTATTGTATTTTGATATTGTTCTGGTTCTTCAATAAAACATTTGGCAAGTAAATATCTAAATACAGGTAATAGTGGGACATTTGTTTTTACACAATAATAAATCCATTCATCTTCTGTTTTTTTTATAACTTCATTCATACTTGATGCATTTCCTTTACGACAATACTTTTCAACAAAAGTTATAATATTTTGTTGTTTTTTGGAGAAATCATTTTGTCCTAAAATTAAATCTCTTAATTCAGCATATGGAGATACAATAGTAATTAAATCATCTTTATTCAATGATTTACCTAAATTATATGCAAAATTATTATATTTTAATTTATCTAAATTATTATATTTACCAACAATTTCAAATTTATTTTTATTAAAAAGTATTTTATTTTCAACTATTTTTTTTAATTCTTCCATTGACAATTCATAATCATTGTCAAATTGATCCAATATTCCTTTAAATTGATTATCAATAATATTATTTTGATTTAAATCTATTGATAAACATTTATCATTACCTTTAAAATTTGAATCATACAAACAACTTTGATTTAAATTACATAAATCTTCACTTCCAACTATAAATGATGTATCAATTTCATCAGTTTCTTGCCATTCATTGTTATTTCTTACATAATAAGTTATATTTGATTCGTTCATATTTGGATCATTTAAAGATAAAATAGCATATTGCCCATCTAAAACACGTTTAGCTCCATTTGTTAATGTTTCAGCTAAATAATTTGCATTTTCATTAGATAATTTATATAATTTTTCTAATTTTGGTATTAAAAAATCTTTAAAATTTTCTTTTGACATTGAAGCTTGTTCTTTATCAAATTTTTCTCTTAAAATATCATAATCAGTTGAATCATATTCTTTATCAAAATATATGTCACGTTGATTGTCATTTAGTATTTTATTGTATGAATAATATTTTTTTGCAATTACATAATTTTTACAACTATTTTTAGATTTATCATCTTCAATAATTTTTTGTAATAATTGTTTTTCATCTTCAAATAATTTGTTTATTCTTGTTGAAATCATTAATTTTAAATTAGTATATGCTACAAGTATATTGTATAAATCTCCATTATCAGAAATTATCATATCTTTTAATATTTCAGATGTTGTTATTGAACTTGTTGAAAAATTATACATTTTAAAACATAAATCTTTCATGTCTTGATTTAAAAATGTTGGGACAAGTTCTGGACCATTTTGTTTATCTTCTAATTCTAATTCGATTGGTTTCTCCCATGTTGTTTCTTTTGTTTCAGAATTGTACCAAAAGGGTCTGTTATATTTTGTTGACATTGATTCAATCCAATTTGATTTATTTTTTGTTTGCATTGAATTTGGTTTTAATTCCAAAGGTTTTAAGTCTGATAATAATTTAAATAATTTATTTTCAAAAAAATATTTTGATTTATTTTTAGTTTTAATAATATTAAAAATTTCTTCAAATTTTGAAAAATTATTATTATATTCAATAATTTTATTTTTTACAAAATCAGATATAACTTTGTATTGCATAAATGTTAAATTGTTCGAATAAATCATAAATGGTTCAAGATAAGATATTGCACTTTGTGGAGATAATGTTCCTGTGATATGTGATTGAATTAATTTAAATAATTGAGATGTTGGTGGAATTATAAATTTAATAAAGTATTTAAATATTTCACTTAATGGTGTATTTGATTCAACATATGATGTTAAATTTAAAGAAAATTCTTTAATTTCATTATTTAAATAATCTTCATCTGATGAAGTTATTTCAGGGGGTGTTTCTAAATTATCTAATGATATTTTATTTACAATTGAAGAATTAACTAATTTAAAATACTCAATAAAATTATGGTTTAAATTTGATTTTAATAATATATTTGAATTTGGTAAATTTATTTTAGAAAATCTGACAACTGGTTCAGGAAATGTAAATATTGAATTAATGTTTATTGTTTCATTTGGTGTTAATTTTTCTATTTTTCCTATTGATTTATCTTTAATATTTCCTATTTTATTTCCTTTGTTGGTATTTGGTTCTAACCAATTTAATCCAGTATTAAATTGTTGAAAAACAAACCTTTTGGTTTTATATGAATTATTTTTTATTACAAAAGATTTAATATCATCCAATGTATTATCAACCGCATTAATTTCATCACTAATTTGTCCACTTACTATAATACCATGAGGATTTTTAAAAACATTTAATGCTTCATCTGAATCAACAGGTTCAAATGGTGTTAATATGGAATTTATAGTATTAAAAAATCTGTAGTAATTATTTTGATCTGTTGTCATATTATTTTTTTTGTAATCATTAATTGCAGTTTTTAATTTCTCATAAACTACTAAAAAATCCTCCTCTGATTTATATAAATTTTTATTATTTACAACACCAAATTTAATCCAATAAAGTTTATTTTTTAATTCTGATAAATAGTCAGATAATGGTATATCAGTTGCTTCATGAATTATTGGTCCAATAACATTACCATATTTGTCAAATTTTGAAGAAATAGTTCTCAATTCAACAAATCTTTTTACAATTGTTTTAAAATGATTTATTATTGTTGAAGTGCGTTTATTATTTGGAATAGTTGAAATTAAATTTTCATATAAATCATTCATTTGATCTTCTAAATTAAAACGTTTCATTGTTTCATCAACATTAATAATTTCTTTTATTTCAATTATATCTCCAATGGTAAACTCATCATCAGCTAAATTTAACCATTGTCCTTGTCTTATTTGTTGTTGTTGCTGTGTTTGTTGTTGTTGCTGTGTTTGTTGTTGCTGTGTTTGTTGTTGTTGCTGTGTTTGTTGTTGTTGCTGTGTTTGTTGTTGTTGTGTTTGTTGTTGTTGTGTTTGTTGTTGTTGCTGTGTTTGTTGTTGTTGCTGTGTTTGTGTTGGTTTTTCACGAATTTCAATGAATGAAATTGGAAGATTTTCTGGAATACCTTGATAATTAAAATTTAAATAAATTGTATCTTGTTCTGTTGTTCTAATTTCAATCATATCATCTTCTAAATTTGTTATTTTACCTGTTATTATAAATGGAATATCTCCTGAAAAATATATATTTATCCATGTTTCAGGAAATAATTTGTGTTGTTTTGCATATCCTTTTTCAGGATTAGAACTTATAACAGTTATAGTTTGAATATTTTCATTTGCAATAATTCCATTATCTAATAAAATTATTATTTCTGAAAAATTATTTGTATCAATTATTTTTATTTTTTCATTGCTAATATAATCAATTAAAAATATTTTATTATCCATAACTTCATCATTAGGAGCTGTTATGGCAATAATATCACCAAGCTGAAGTATAATACTTTCACTTTTTTGTTCTAATGATTGTTCCTTTCTTTCTTCATTTTCTTCATTTTTTAAATCATTATTTTCATCAATATCTTCATTAAGTATATTTTCAATTGGTATTCCTTTTGAATTTATACTTTTATCAATAATGTCTTCATTTGACAAATTATTTGCAGACATTCTTATAATTATTAAAGAAATTTAAAAATATTTATATTTTTTAATTTATATTTATATAAATTATTAATTTTTATTTTAAAATGATTTAAATATAAATTTATATGTATAAATTTTTATTTAAAAAGTATTATTTATTATAATTAATATATAATATAAATGTCATATACAATTGATTATCCATTTACAACTGAAGTCAAAGAACATTTAAGTCAATATTGTAATATACATAATTTTTCTTCTAAAAAAGATGATTCTGATTTAGAAAATTTACATGAAGAAAAATATTTGGTAAGTTATAATAAAAATTTAATTAATTTTAAAAATTCTGAAAATAAAAATAAAATTAATACAATTGGATTACTTCGTTCAGTTATATTTTTAAATGGAAAATTAGTCTCATTTTCTCCTCCTAAAGCAATTCCATTTGAAGAATTTTCACAAAAATATGAAATTAATGATTCAAATATAATAATTGAAGAATTTGTAGAAGGAACGATGATTAATTTATTTTACAATACAATTTTAAAAAAATGGGAAATTTCAACAAAAAATAATATTGGTGCAAATAATAAATTTTATGAAGATAATCCATATACATTTGCTGAAATGTTTCACCAAACAATTTTAGAATGCAATTTAAATTTAAATGATTTGAATAAAAGTTATTGCTATAGTTTTGTCATGATGCATCCATTAAATAATTTAATTTCAATAATTGGCAATAAACCAAAATTATATTTAATTGAAATATATAATATTGAATATTTAGATGAAATAAACACAAAAATAACAATTATTAATAAAAATGAATTCATAAAAGATAAACAAACAATGCAAAATTTATTGCTTCCACATATTTTTAATGTGCCAAATGTATCAAATTCATTTGATTCTTTAACTTTTATTGATTTAGGTGTATATATAAGGAAATATTCCAGTATGGGATTTATAATTAAAAATATAAAAACAGGAGAAAGAGCTAAAATTAGAAACCCATATTTTGAAAAAGTTCAAATGTTAAGAGGAAATCAACCCAATTCATTATATAATTATTTACATTTAAGAAAAGAAAATAAATTAAATGAATTTTTAGAATATTTTCCAGAAAAAATTAACCAATTTTTAAATTATAAAGAAATATTATATAATTTTACTGATAATTTATATCAATATTATTTATGTGTCAATATTTATAAAACGCATAAATTATCAGATTGTAATACATATTATAAAAGACATATTTATAAATTACATGAATATTACATCAATGGAATTAAAACATTAAATAAAATTAAAATTGATAAAAAGTTTGTTATTAATTATGTTAATAATTTAGATGTTACAAATTTATTTAAAAGTTTGAATGAATTTTGCAATGAATGAAACATAAAAAATATAAAATATAAAAAATATAAAATATGTAAATATAAATAATAAATAATATAATATAAATTAAACAATTTATATCATAAAAATTAAAAAAATATAAAATAATTAATTAGCATTTGGAGATAAATTTTGTTTAATTGTTTTTTTAATATTTTTTAAAATACTTTTTGCTGAATTACAAGCTTGAATTAACATTACATTCAAGTTATCTTTAACATTATCATTATCAATAACTGAAACTTCCATAGTAATATAGCTATTGTGTGGATGTAATTTTTTAGTTGAAACACAATGTATTTTTTTATTTTGTGAATTAAAGAATAATTCATACATTTCATGATTAATTATATTTCCAATTGTATAATCATAACCTTCAAAATTTATTTCATAATAATTTGGTAATGTATTATTCATTTCATTTAATTGAATTTCTTCATTTTGTATTTTTCCAATAATTTCATCCAAATTTAATATTAAAATATTACATGCTTTTTTTAATAATGTTTCATTCGAATAAATACCAACTGTTTCTAAAATAAAATCAAATGAATTTGGTACAACAATTCTCATACCATCAAGTAATGTCCAATTTTTCCTTTCAAATTTAATTGAATTTTCATCAAGACCATCATTTTTCCATTTTTCTTCTTGAATCCGTAATTGTTGTGTCATTTCTGATAAATCGACAGTTCGTTTATAAGTACATGTTCCAGCAACATTAAACATTGCATCATCTTTTGCTTTACCAATATCAAATTTACAAATTAATTTAAGTTTTTCACCAGGAATTTCATCTGATATTCTTGGTCTAAGTCTAACAAATTGAATAAAATATTCTTTTGATCCTTGAATACTGTCAACATATGGTGGAAAAACTTTTCTTACAAATTCTTCAGGTAAATATTCATTTTTTTTAATATTTTTTATTTTAAAATCTTTTGTCGTTACACAAATCATTTCATCAGTATTATTTTCAACATCAATTTCTAAAATATAATCCTCAATAAATTTTGTGTATATATTTTCATTTTCTTCATTATCGGTGTTATAATCAACATTGCCTGTACAAATGGGAATGCACCCTAAACGTTGCTTAATAATTTCATTATTTAATCTGCTTGTATTTGCAATTATGGTACATTTTGGTTCTTCATTTTTTGTTCTATAAGTTTTGAATACTAAACAATCAATGTCTGATATAATTGTTCTTCTTATTCCATTTGCATAAGCAACATCAATTCCAGAAATAGTAAATTCTAAAGAATTGTTATACAAATTTTCAGATAAATTGGTTTTGGTAATTCTAATGTTTGACATTTTATTTTTATATATATTTTATTTTTATATATTTATTAATTAATAATATTATTTTCAATTTTTTATATCAATTATTATATTTTATAAATAATTGACAATTTAATAATTTTATTTTTATATAATAATTTTTATTTTTATACAATAATTTTCATTTTTATATATCATACGATAAATTAACAAAATGAGAAAAATAAAATCAAAACAAATTTATAAACAAAATATAATAAAAAATATTATAAATGATATTAATGAATATTTAGATGAAAAATATGAAGTTTTATGTGGTTGTAATTGTGTTATTTGTAATCCTTATTATGGTGATTTTTTTGAATATTTTGTATTACAAGATGAATGGGTTTATAAAAAATAGGATTAAATTTTAATTATGTAAAATAGAATTATTTAGTTCAATTTATTATTAAAAAAACTCTTTATAAAATAATTAATATTTTAATGAGTTGTATTTTATATTATAGTAAGTTTTGTAAATCTTCAAATAAAGTATTACAATTATTGTCAAAATTTGACATGACAGATCAAATTCATTTTGTTTGTATTGATGGAAGAATAAAAAAAAATGGAAAAACTTATGCTGTTTTAGGAAATGGCCAAGAAATGTTAATTCCAGAAAATATAAATGCTGTTCCAGCATTATTAATATTAAATCAACAATATAAAGTAATTTATGGCAATGAAATAATAGATTTTTTTCAAGGACATATAGAAAAACAAATAAATCATGCAACAAAAAATAATACAATTCCTATTAATGTACAAACAGATCAAGAATTTAGTGCTTTTGGAGGATTTGGTGGAAGCATAGTATCAGATCATTACAGTTTTTTAGATCAATCCGAAAGTGAATTAAATACAAAAGGAAATGGAGGTTTAAGACAAATGCATAATTATGCAACTCTTGATGATAGCTCTTACACTATTTCACAAAAAAATCAAGGAAATCAAAAACAACATCAACAATCATCACAAGAATATGGAAGTAATAAAATAAAAGAAGGAGAATATACATTGGATCAATTAAAACAACAACGAGATCAAGAATTTCAAATGTACGCACCACCTAGAAAATTTTAATTGTAAAAATATTTTTATACATTTATATTTTATACATTCATATTTTATACATTCATATTTTATACATTCATATTTTATATATTCATATTTTATATATTTGTTTATAAAAAATATATAAAGAAATTTTAATGATTTTTAAATAATATAATGTTTGTTCAACAAATTAATATCATAATTGATCAAAAAAAATTAGTACCCAATTTAGTTCCTAATGTAGTTTCAAATTATAATTATTTAAGTATTTATATGAATGATAATAATCCAATAATACCCAATTCTTTACAAATATCTAAAAAAATTAAAATGTATAAATCATTACAAAATGTTTTTACAGGGTATAGAGCATTATCATCATTAAATTATGAAAATAATATCAATGTAATTTTTTTTGATGAACAAACAAAAGAAGAAAAAAAATGTTTTCAAATAAATAAATTGGATGAAGAAAATATAAATTCAAATTTAAGCACAAATTATTACAATACATCTTTTCAATTAAATTATAAATTAGTTGAAACATTTGACGATTCTTCACAAAAATATGTATATGATTTGATACTAGTTGAATAATTTATATATTTTTATCTAGTAATTAATTTCCCTCTTGATATATTATTTCCTAAATAAATTGGTTTTGGACCAAAAATATTTAATGTATTATTTGTTAAAGGAACTTTCCAAAAATCAATCCAATTTGGTTTATTTTCTAATGGTTCAATAACACCATTAACTGAATCTGGCGCAATAGCCAAAACTATATATTTTGCAAGAATAAATTGTGAATTAAATATTTCTTCTGATGACATTCTAACAAACCATTCATAATGTATTCTATTTAAAATATCACGTGATGGAACCCATATTCCATAAGTTTTCGAATAAAAATGAATATAATCATCACTTAAAAGAGTTTCAACAATCACCGGTTCATTATTTAATGTTTTTGTGCCAATTAAATGCCCTTCAATTAATTTAATTTTATCATTGTTAATTTGTTTTAAACACCATTTATTAAATGATCCGACAAATTCATTTTCACTTGTAAAATCACTTGATATAAAACGTTCCATGAAATTAATAAATTCTTGTGTTGTTTGATTTTCTTTTTCAGCACCAAAAAATTCACAATTTGGAAAAAATAATTGTGTATTTGATGATGAATTTGTATTATAATTTTCACATACAAATAATTTATCATTTGATATTCCTGATTCATATAATGAAATTAAATCTCTAAAACATAAAAATGATAGCGGAACATTTATTCCTCCATAAATATAAATTAATTTTGCTATGGCTAATTGTCTTATATAACATTTTGATGGCATTGGTACTGTTTCTAAATTAATTTCCCAATTTGGAATAATTTTTTCAAATGTTTGATCATCAATAAGAACAATTTTAAATGAATTTTCGCAATTTTTAATAATTGTTCTCATAGTTAAATATAAATAAGGTTGATTTAAATCATAAGAACTTCTAGAACCAAAATCTAACCATTTTCTTGAATTATATTCATAAGGTATATGAACCCATAAAATTGGTTTATCAGATTCTAATAAATATTTTGTATCTTTTAATAAATATTTTTGAATATCAGAGTAATCATTCAAATCATATTTTTGGCTTTGTTTACGTAAATATTTTTGATATAAAATAGATAATGAAACAATAGCAACACATAGTAAAATAAAATGAATTATTTCCATATTATATTATATTAATACAAATATATATTTTATAATACAAATATATATTTTATAATATATTATTTAAATTTAATTAATTTTTTATATTTTTAATCATCCAGTAATTTGTTTTAAAGCACTCCAAAATAAATTTTGTTTTTCCTTTGTTTTTTCTGCTTCTTTTGCATATCTATATGCCAAAGCTTGAGATTCTTTTTCAGCATTTCTTTCTTGAGTTTCTAAAATTCTCATTGCTTCAATTCCATCAATTGGTGTAACATCTACATTTTTTCTATGTGTCATGTATTCATCCATATTATTATATTTTGGCATTTTTTCATAATCTTCAATTGTAACAGGAATAACAGTTTCAGTGTATGCTTGTTTTAAATCAGTATAATAATCAGAACTAAAATTATCACCATCATTTAACATGCTAAATGTTGAACCTCTAAAAGATGCCATGTCGTTTTGAATTCCAGTATAAACAGTTAATGACTGTACTTGTTTCTTTTTTTGTTCAAAAATTTCATTCATATTTGATTTAGTAACATTTTCATCAATATTAATAAATCCTTCGTTTGATTTTAACCAATCTCCATGACCTCTTCCATTTGGATCATCAACACGAAATTTTTCAAAATTTTCGTTAAACCATCCATTAAAATCACCTGTATTTTTAAATTGTTTTTTATTTTTTAATTCATCTAATATTTGCCTATTATCTTCACTAAATGAATCATTTGAATTGTCATATGTATGTTTAATTGTATTTGCATTTACATTTTTTTGTTGTTTTTTTACTGCTTTATTTTGAAATTCATATATTTCAGTTAAACGATTATATGCTTTTCTGAAAAAAATAAAAAATTTTGGGTCCAAATGAGATTTATCAGGATGCATTTTTAAAGTTATATTTTTTGCATTTTTCATTACATCATCATCCAATATTTCGTCATTAATATTAAATAAATTAAATAAATCATTTAAAGAATAATTATCTAAATTTAAATCTAATTCAGACATTGGTGTGTTGTAAAAATTTACACGATTTGTTTTATTTTGATTTTGTTGATGATTTGTTTCATGAATTTTAATCCCTGCTTTAGGGCAAGGTGTTGTTTTATTTTTATTCATTATTTATATATTAGACTATATATAAATAATGTATTTTATACGAATTTTTATGTATTTATATCAAAATTATATATTCAATTAAAAAATAAACAAATTTATCAAAAATTTATGTTAAAAAATATATTAAATATATATATTAAAAAAAGAATTTAAAGACAAATATTTTTTATTTGTATAAAAAAATGAATACTGAAAATAGAAAAATACCTGTTACAGATAAATCAATTTTATCATCAGTACAATCACAACCATCATCAACACAATTGCAATCATCAACCCAATTACAACAATCATCAACACAATCACAACCACAATCACAAAATAAACCTCCTCAACGTTTACCATCTGATATAACTTTACAAAATGCTTGCAAATTAGCAATTACTGAAGATAAACCAGTAATGCTTGATTATTGGGTTGATTCAATTGAACGTCGGGCTTTAATAGGTGTAAGAGAAGAAACAAATGAAAAAATGCTTGTAAAATCAGCTGAAGAATATACAAGTCCAATTGCCAAATTATATAGATCAGGAACAGAAATTATAGTTGTCACTGAAAATTCTATTTATTTAGTTGCTAGTGATATTCCAACTAGAAAAATTACATAAAAATAATAAAAATTTAAATAATTATATTTAATTATTATTAATTAAATATATAAAAATCAATAACAATGCAACAAAATTATTTATATACAGATATTACATATGAATTATACAAACAATATTATAATTGTAATGATGTAGGTAATAAAACAAAAATATTATTCAACATTGAAAAAATGGCGAAAATATATACATTATTGAGAAAAATAATAATATTTTTTAACGCATAATACTATTTATCGTATGTTACACCTTTTTACATTTCAAACGCCGATTTTTATATAGTCTAAACTATACAAAAATTATTTATAATGCTTTTTATTTTTTTCTTGTTTTATTTTTGATACATATTTTTCTGGTCTTTCATAAGCACCTTTAAATATATTTTCATATTTTTCTCTTGGTATTTCCTTTAATACTTTTTCTATATTTTTCTTTAATTCATTATAAGTTAGTCCATCTAATTTTTGTAATCGTGATTTTAACATACTAAAATAATTTTCAATGCTATTTGTGAAATGTTGATATGGAACAGCATATAAAATATTATTATGCTTATTTACTAATGCTTTAATTTTTTCGTTTCTATGAGAACTCGCATTATCTAAAATAATCAATTTATTTCTTAATTTATTTGTTATATTTTGCTCTAAAAAGTCAATTAATCTATCTGTATTTATTCCACCTTTTTCATACAAATCCCAATCTACAACACCATCTACATTAATAGCAAATATTCCTGTATATTTTTTGAATACTTCTTATGATTGCGTTTTTATGACACATCTTTTACCCTTTTCGCTATAACAATGATTTCGTTTCTGTAATGATTTTATAGAAGTCTCATCAATACAAATAATATCTTGTATTTTATATTTTTTAACTTCATTATAAAATTCGGTTAATTTATTATTTATATTAATTTCTTTACTAAAACGCTTTATAGGTTCGTGTCGTATTCTCGTTTGTTTTAGTGTAATATTATTGTCATTTATAACTTTAAAAATTTGTGTAGTGCTTATGTCTGTCTTATATTTATCTTTAAGTTTTTCATTTAATTCTTGTAATGTAATTGTCTTATTCTTTTTTATTTCATCTAATAAGAATTTTACATATTCTTTTTTAATCTTATAAGCAATAGGTTTTCTATAATGTTTATTTACATTTCCTTCTTTTTTGTATTGATTAACCCAACGCATTAAACTTCTTGGAGAACATTTGAATATTTTACAAACTTCTTCTTGTGTTTTATCTTCCACTAAATAATATTGAACTTCTGTTAATTTATAATCATTACTTTTATGTGTAGGCATAATTATTATAATATATATTTTTATAGTAATTATTTTAATTTAATTAAACATTTTCCTATATCTTGATTGTTATATTTATTTTTTAATTCTTCATTTTTTTCAATAAAACAATCAAAACACAAGTTGCGTTTTTCATTAGAATATGTTAATTTTATACTTTCACTTGTTCTATTACAACCACCAACGCATTGTTTTGGATAATTCCTATCATTTATTTCAATATTTTTTAACCAAAATGATTTTTTAAATAATTCTTTTAATCTCTTACTTCGTTCTTCAAAATTATTATTTTCTTGATTTTTAAGTTGTTTATCCTTTATATATTCCATAAAAAAATTACAAGGTTCATCATCAATATCAAATTCTTCTCTTAATTTATCCCACATATTTTTTTTAGCGCATCTAAAATATAAATAATTTTTATCTTCATTTTTTCTAATATCACAAGGCAAACCACATTTACATAAAGGTAAATCTTTTATATAATTATTATCAGGATATTTATATTCAACATCAAATCTCGTATATTTTCCACCTCTAATTTTATTCCATTCATCTTTTTTATGTGTCATTAAACATTCTGCGATATTATTTTCAGCACATAAATTATCATAATAGTATTCTTCATTTTCATCATTAAAATCTCTTAATTTAAATCCCTTATAATTTTCGTGCCAAACGCCATCTATAATTTTGCTTACATATTCATTATAATCTATAAATTTACAAATAGTATTTACTTTGTAAATAGCAACTATTTCTTCTGGTGAATATGTTGAAGTATTTAATCCTCCAATTCCTCCTTGATGTTCCCAAAATCTTCTATATAATCTACTTGTCTCTCCTACATAAAAATAATCGTCTTCACACCGCAATATATAAACCCAGTGCATTTTCCTTATATTAAATGTAGTTATATATTTAAGTTGTTTCTTTATGTTTCTTTGTTTCACAATGTCGTGTAAATAGTATTTCTGCGTAAGTTCCAAAATCACATTTATCACAATAATATTTAAATTCATTTTTTCTTTCTTCTTTTGTTGAATGTTGAGTTAAACAATGAACTTTCATACAAGTTAAATTTTTTGTTGTATATTCGCAATGCTTACATTTTGGTTCTAATACCTTATCACTTCTCGTTTTTCTTTTTCCATTATTTTTATGTTTTTCACTATCTATATGTTGTTTCCAGTGTGCTGGATATATACATTTGTAATTACAACATTCGCAATAATATTTTGCTTCTATTTCATTTGTCATTTCCATTTATTTATAAATATAATAATTATAAATAATTTATCTTTAAATATTTTGTGTTAAAACAACTTAAAAATAAAATATTTATAATATATATAAAATGAAAGTTAAGAAAAAGAAAAAGGAAGAATTCAAAGAATTTAGGAATGTTGAAAAGTTGGCATACAAGACTTTCAAAATACCACTCAAATCTATTTTATTTAATTGTGATACAATACAACCTGTCATAAATAATTTAGTATTTGAAATGAACGATTTAGTAATTCATACTTATCAATTTATTCGGTTATATCTTTTAGACAAATATACTAAAAATCAACCTTTACCAACCATAGACGATACATTCATCTCATATTCTATTAAGACATTAGGAACTCGTGATAATAGAGGAAAGAAATGTAAAGACATTGAACTTTTAGAAACATTAGAAGAATTTTACAAAACAGAATATCAACCTTTACTTAATCACGAAAAAACTAATTTAAAAAATACAACTTTTTTACTACCTTATTTAGCAACACAAATTCACACATCACTATCTAATAACATTCAAGAGCATTTTATTCAACATTTCTTACGATTTATAAATAAAACTACTGATGACATTAAAGAAAATAAACAATTATTATTTCAATTCAAAAAGAACATTATGGAATTAACAGATACAAATGAATTATTTAATTTATGGAAAGAAACGCATTTACATAACATATTTCCTACTGAAATTAAAAAATCACTTTATTATGATGTTAAGGTTAGACCATTTGAATATTTGAAAGGAATGTTGTATATGAATGGTATATTAGAAAAACAAGAAAGTAAATTATTCCAACCATTACCATTACGAAATAATATTATACCAAAACACATTATTTTAGATACTGCTTGTATTATTAATTTATTTTGTCCTGAAAAGGATAAGAAAGGTAATAAAATTAAGAAGGGTGAATTATTAAGTAATGTAAAAGAAAATCAAAATGAAGTATGGAGTAATTTATTAAATTTGAAACATAGAATATTCAAAAATAAACATTACCAGTTTCATAACCAAATTCAAACTGACGGAATAAGTTGTTGTTTATTATTTATTAGAAAAGATCTGAAGGATAAAAAATGGGGTGCAAAAGTTCCTGTATTGGAAGAACAAGCTTTTTACAATATAGAAGATTTATCCAAAGAACAATTAGATACACTAAAAGATAGAACTATTATTGGTTGCGATCCTGGAAAAAGAAGTTTAGTTTATATGATGGATAATAAAGGAAATAAACTACAATATACAGCACCACAAAGAAAAAGAGAAAGCAAATCAAAATGTAATCAAAGAATTTTGTTATATGAACGAAAGAAAAATGGTATTATTGAAAAAGAAACACAATTGTCATTCCAAAATAGTAAATCAGTTAATTATGAAAAGTTCAAAATGTATCTTGTTGAGAAAAATAAATTAAACAAAGAAACAACTGATTTTTACAAAAGAGATACTTGGAGAAAAATGAAATTTCGTCAATATAGTTATGGTAAGAAAAGTATTGATACATTCTTAAATAAAATCAAGGAAACATTTGGAGAAAATCTATTAATCGGTTATGGAAATTGGAGTAGAGACACACAAATGAAATTTTTTATGCCTACGATGAATAAAGGGTTAAGAAAAATAATCCATAAAAAATATGATACAATAACTATTAATGAATGTAATACAAGTAAAAAATGTTGTGATTGTCATAAAGATTTAGAGTATTACAAAGATAAAGAAAACAAAAAGGTATTTCGTTTATTGGTTTGTTCTAACTGCGTGAGTTGCGAAAACAAAAAAATCGTATTTAGGACAAGAGACGCAAATTCCTCAATAAATATTTTGAAATTAACGAAATGTTGGATAGAAAAACAAACAAGACCGACAGAATTTCAAAATCATATTTCGTCTTTCACTTCTTCAATAACCAAAGATAAGAAGAAAAAGTAAGACCATCAAAATTGATTTTACATTTTTTTATTTTTTTAATGCTGTAAAAATCGGCGTTTGAAATGTAAAAAGGTGTAAACAGCTTAAATGACAATCAAATTCACACATCCAATTGTCACAATGATACATTGCTTCTCCTTTTTCAACACCACCTATTCTACAAATATTACAATATCTATTAGAATAAGGATCATCAATAAATCCTTTATAATATCCATTAGGTAAAACATCGGTAATTTCAACATATCTAGGTTCTCCATGCGGTTCGAATATAACTCTCACTGTATCACCAATTTTTAAATAGTTCAAAATTTGCCTATCCAATAATGTTCCATTCCAATTTGTTACATCAGACATAATGCGTAAATTGTATGAACCTCCTCTTTTATGTTTTGGCATTCTTTTTTTTGTAAATATATGTTTTCTTTTATATTATTTTTTATTCCATATTAATTTTTTTAAATATTCCTTATCCAAATGTTTTTGCTTTCTCAATATATGATTTATATCAAATAAATAAGATTCTTCATCACCATCATCTATGTCATCAATACAAAATATGTAATTGGCACAAAATTCAGCACTTAATGTTTGAGTATTTAATATAATTTTTTTACTCAAATTATTTATATTTTTGATTAAAATATCTTCACTATACTTATTTTTAAGGAGATCACTATTATAAATTATGTTCATGTTCATTTTGTTATTTATTTTATTATTTATTTTATTATTTAAAAATGAATCATTTTTTTTCATCAATTATTATATTATATAATTATATTATATAATGAGCATTGAAAATATAACTAATTTTGTGCATTTCGGTTGTTGGAATAATCTAAATAAAAAAGGATTATTACCTAATGTCATGGCATCATTAAATAATTATATAAATAATGAACAAAATATTCAATTAGTTATTGTTTCTGGTGATAATTATTATCCTGATAAAAAAAAAGTAGATAATGATAAAAAAAAGAAAATCATTTATGTAAATAAATTAATGCATGGTTTCAGTCTTTTACCAAAAAATATAGAAATTGATATGATTTTAGGAAATCATGATTTAGAAACTGATAAAACAAATGAAGAATTGTTTGTAAATGATGACATTTCTGAAACTCCTGAAGGTGGTGATTGTAAAATAACACAATTTGAAAAAGAAGCATCAAAACAAAATGTACAAATAAATTTTAATTTATTCAAATCTAGAAAATTAACTACTGACAGTCTTTTATTATTAATTGACACTAGTATGTATTCAGATGATTCAGAAGTTCAAGATTTTTTACCTTGTTATAATACATTTCTTCAAGAACAATCATTTAACACCATTGAAGATTTAAGAAATTATCAAAATGAATTTATATATAATATTATAAGTGAAAATCAAAATATAAAAAATTTAATAATTGTAGGTCATCATCCCATAACAGGATTTAAATTTAAAAAAGGAAAAAAATAAATTAATGAATGATATACCATATTTTTATAATGTTTTGCAAAAAATATATGAAATGACATCAAATTTTGGAACAAATTATTATTATTTATGTGCTGATTATCATTCGTATCAAAGTGGTAATGTAATTTTAAAATTCGGTGAAGATAATAATTATTCAATGAATATAAAACAATTTATTAGTGGAACAGGAGGAACCGAATTAGATGATGAATTAGATAATACAGATGAAAGATTAAACAGAGGTGTAATAAATAAAGTTGACAATAATATGGATTATAAAATGGATGAAAATATCCAAAAAGTTGGATTTTTAAAATGCAAAATAGATGAATCTGAAAATTTTATATGTGAATTTCAAGATGCATTAACTTTAATGGGTGGAAGAAAAACAAAAAATAAAAGAAGCACAAAAAGAAAAACAAAACACAAAAACAAAAAATACAATAAAAAAACATACAAAAGAAATAAAAAAAATAAAACACACAAACAAAAATATTTTAAATAATAAAATATATATTTTTGTGAAATATATATATTTTATATTGTCAATTTACTTATAAAGAATCAGTTGACTATATAATACTCATAAAAATTCATTGATTTTATTTTCAGTTAATAAAAGTAATTCTATAAATTTTGGTTTTTCTTGTGTCATTTCTTCCAAATCTAATTCAAACAATGTACTTAAATTTTCTTCAAAATTATCATTTTCGTCATCTAATTCTAAAAATAATTGTTTTAATCCATTTGTTGTAGTTACATCATAATTTGTATCATTATTTTTATAAATATCAATATTTAATAATTCATCACAAATTCCTTCAATTTGTAAAATAATGTTTTGTGTAATTGATACATAATATCTATCAATTCTAAGATCATCAGGATCTCTGAACCATTTTGGATTGTAATTTTTAAATTTTATTAAAATTCCATGCAAAAAATAATTAATATCGATGCAATTTTGATTAGCAAAATATTCATCATTTGGAAAATTTTCTGATAAATTATTTATATATTCTGTATTATTATCTTCATCAATATCTTCATACGTATCTTTATTATCTTCTAATGAATTCATGTTATTAAAAATAATTAATACTTTCTTTTTAAATACTTTTTATTTTACATGTTTAACTATTCATTTTCATCATCATTATTGTTAAAAATGCAAAATATGGAACAGCTACACAAACTAACAACAACTCTATTATTTTTTACATCTGGTTTTATTCCAACATTAACATCATCATTATTTATCAATGCTTTTGAATTATTTATTATATTTTCTTTTTCTTCTTCTTTTTCCTTTTTTTTCTCTTTTTCCATTATAAATATAAAATATTTATATTATTTAACAATTATTTTTTATTTATAACATTAATAAAATGTTCCATGTCTAAATGGTCTGTTTGCAAATGAGCTTCCCAAAAATATCTACAATAACTCCAAACAAAAGTTTGTTGACAATTATACCAATTTGGAAATTCATTCAATAATTTTTCTGATATTTTTTTAGGTAATAAATTTAAACTATTTCCTGGTAATACATAACATAATTGAGTTAATTCATTAATTTGACAAGTATTAATATTTGTTATAAACTCATGTGTATTATTATCAGGTATATATTCATATAAATCTTGTAATAATGGTGGATAATTATGTTCATATTTAAAATTCCAATCTATTTGATATGTTGTATAATATTTCATAGTCCATTCAAGACATTCTAAATAATTAATTACAATATTTCTTTTGTTATAAGGATTTTTAAATAAATTTTTATAATAACGATTTTGCCATTTACTATTAAATGGATTTATATATTTTTCTATTTGACGATTGTATATTGGTATTGAATTTATTTTTTTTTCTTCCATTTGTGTTTGTGGTAAATGATGTGTTGCATCTTGATTTTCCATTTCTCTAATAAATTGTTTTTCCATTTTGTCTCTTGATGCATGTTCACTCATCATCCATCCATGCTCTTTTTCAGCTAAATATCCAATTATTTTTTTAAAATTAATCCAATTAATTCGTTTCAAATTTGCATCATATAATAATTCATTTTTACAACCTATTGTATTTTTATATGCATCCAATATTTTATTAATTCCTTCTTTTCTTATATTCAATGCTGGAAAATGTGGCATAAAATCATTTCCTAATAAAAAACATAATAATATATAATCATGACTTCTATTTATATTATTATCTGACTCATTTGTTGTCATATAATATGATATATTTGTTGATAATTCTTTAATATCAAGCAAATAATTTTCATTTGGTTCCAAATCTTTATTAATTGATTTTATAAATTCAGGAGTTTCACGAAATAAATATATATTTGGACAACAATACAAATGATTTATTGAAAGCATTATTAAATCTGAATCTAATCCATAAATAAATGTATTTTGTTCAAAATGTTTTTCTGGATTATTGCGAATGAAATCAAATATTTTATGTTCTCCTTCACCAAATTCATTACTTCCAGAAATAATTATATTTAAATCATTGTTTATATTTTTACTATTGTAAATATTTTTATAATATTCATTTACATGTTCATTTAATTCTTTCATAAAAGTTGTTCCTGGTGTAATTGCAGTTCTATCCCATAATATTTGTGCTGAATTATTATTATTATTATTTAAATAATTTTGTTGAACATAACTTTTATATCTTCTTTCACGTTGTTGTTTTAATTTAGATATTGGTACAACACCATCAAATGCAATAATTACATTTTTTGATGGATTTATTATAGATATATATTCATTTATTTTTTCAATAACGCTTTGAATAATTTGTATTCCGACATTTTCAGTTAAAATATTTGGATTTAATTTAGAATAGCAATCATATATAATTGAATTGCAATCCAAATAAAAATTAGAAACATCCAATACATTTTCTTTTTTTGAATATCTTTTTATTATTTCTGAATGATTTTTTACAATATATGAAAAATAACTTGGAATTCCCATTTATTTTTTTATATTTAAATATATATTTATTATTATATTTTTATATTTAAATTTATATATTGTATATTTATATATTTATAAAAAAATTGATTAATAAATTTATAAATTTATAGATTAATAAATTTATAAAAAATGTATCCACCTTATAAAATTGAAGAAAAAATATTTGAAGATTTATGGTATTCAGTAAATGCAATTTTTGGAGTTTCATACACTTTGAGAAAAATGAATACGCAACACAAAAATTTATATTATTATATGGATGAAAATGAAACAAATTATAAAATAGTATACATTTATAGAAATAATGTGTTTGAAACAATATTTAATAAAAATATGTATTCATTTATTGGAAATTATTCTTCATGTCAATTGGGACAAATAACAATGTGTGATGTATTTAAAAATTTAATAATTTTATTTGGAAATAATTGCGTAATTTTACAATATAAAAATCAAAAAAATCCAAAATTTAATTTTAAAATAATATTAAATATTCTAAACATAGAAAATATTTCAACTGAAATGTATGAGTTTAATCGAAAAATTAAAGAGCAATATGAAAGTACAATTTTAAGCATACAACGAATCAACCAATCAACTTTTAAAAAATATTTTTAATTATTCACAATTTAATAATTTTTTATTATTTTATTTTTACAGATATATATTTTTTATTTTTATTTTTATTTTTATTTTTATTTTTGAAATAAATCAATAAAAATATATATTATAATGTCAGAACAAATATCTGGATTATTTAAGTCTCTTTCCCTTTATTCCCCAATAATTTTAGTTTCAAGTTTACTTATATTTTCTATCTTATCTGGTTGTATTGAAAAATTTTTATTTTATACATTCATTGCATTACCATTGATTGTATTTTTAAGAATTATTATATTTAAAGCGACAAAAAAATCAGATTTAAATAGTAATCAAATACAATTACCGATTGAATGTTCCATTGGATTAATAAATACATTTATACCACAAGATGTTTTATTTAGCACATATTTACTTAGTTTTACATTATTTTATTTTTTAACACCAATGATTTTATTTTCAATTGATACAAGTAGCAATGCAGTTAATTATTTAATTGTTTTATTTTTTTCATGTTATATTTTTTTAGATGTAGTGATGAAAAAACAAATGAAATGTATCACAACAGATAATATAAAACCAATTGATATTATAGGCAATTTCTTTTCAGGTGTTTTATTGGGTGGTGGATTTAGTTCACTTATTTATATTAGTTCTATTAAAAATTTATTATTTATAAATGAAACTAGTAGTAATAAAGAAGTGTGTTCCATGCCAAGTGAACAAAAATTTAAATGTCGTGTCTATAAAAATGGTGAACTTGTTGCATCAACAATGAGTTAAATTTATTGTGATACATTTTTATGCATTTTTATGTATTTTATAAATAATAAAAATAATATAAATAATATAAATAATATATTTTATATAAAATATATAATGAAAAAAAGAATTGTTAAACCATTAAATATTCAATTAGTAACAAATAATTATATTATAACACAAATTGATTATGAAAATATAGAAAAATTAGTAAATCAATATGTTGAAAAATATTCACGAATTTATACTAATTTTATTGTATGTAATATGACAATTTATGTAATTGGCGAAAATATATATGAAATTAATGAAGAAAATGTTGATTTTATTTATTGCAAAAATGGTAATATTACATTTGATGATATTGAAGAATTGAATGTTAATGAAAAAATATATTTATCAAAACAAAAAATAAAAAATATTAAATTGGAAGATTTTTTTGAAGAATTGAGACTGAGACCAGTTGATGAAAATGAAACAGATTTAACATTGCATTTTATTGGAGAAAAATATAGAGAAATAAAAAGGAAATATATTTGAAAAAATATTATTATAAAAAACACTATTATAAAAAATGAATTCTTATCAAAATCTAAATTGCTGAACATTTTACACCTTTGGACATTTAAAACGTCGATTTTTATATAATAAAAATTATATAAAAATAATTTATTGTATTACCTTAATAAATATAGAAGAAGTTATTAAGGAAAATTTATTGTTGAAAGAAGAAAATGATAAGTTAAAAAATGAATTAAATTTAACTAAAGAACATTTAATATAATAAGCATAACCAGAAATTTGTTCTATTTCATTGTTTTCATCTAATTGAGTATTGAGCACACTAACATTTCCATTTTTTAAAATTTCATAATTAGTAGTAATACATGTTCCATATCCTGTGTCACTGAAAGTGACAGATGATTTGTACACTCACAAACAATTCCCTAAATATTCATTTAGTTTTAATTCTGTTACAGATTCAATATTTTTACTTGTTGCTAAATAAAAAAAAGATGACAATAAATGGTAAAACATTTTATATTATATAATTTTATTATAATCTTTATATTATAAATAAAAATATTGTTTTTTATTTATTTTTTTAAATTTTATTCTTTTATATTTTAAATAAACTAACACAAAAATAAAAATAAAATAAATTATTTCATATATAACATAATATAACATAACATAAAGATAAATAATTTACTAGAAATGATTTATAAATTTAATTATTTAAATATGAATATGATGCTAAAAATAAAAGAAATATATATCATTGAATTGATAAATAGTCTAGAATACCTAGGGAATATTAAAATAAATGTAACATATCAAATTCAAGATAAATTTTTTATTTTTGCTAAATTTTATACTTTTATATTTTGAACACACTTAAATAAAAATAATGATAAAAAATAAAAAAAAATTGAATTATTTTTATTAAATAATAAATACAATACTTAAAGATGAACGGAATTGAATTATTTGAAAGTATTAAACAAGTTGGTACATTTGAAGAACTTTTATTATCAGTAAATGATGATTCAAAGCGTGGAAAAATATTTGAAATTATATCAAATATTATTATTAGATTTGGATTTTTCACAATATTTACTAATGATAATTATAACCATTATGAAGGAAATATTAATACATGTAAATTAAAAAAAGTTGACAATTTAAAACAATATTTAAAAGAATTAACATCTTCAAAAAGTGGGGCAAGTGATATTACTTTACAACATAAAATTACAGGAGAATATATATTTATATCTTGTAAGTTTCATTTTAATGATAGTAATAAAAATATAAAAGATTATGAAGTTCAAGATATACACTCTGTTATTTTAAAAAATGATTATAAATATAAAAAATATAAAATATATTTATTTGTTAATAACAAACAAAAAGTTCAACAATTAATTAATTTAAGTGAAGAAACAAATAAGCACTTAAAAGATGATATAACAGACATTATTGGTCTTGATGATTTAGAATTGTGTTTTCAAAATTTGAAACAATCTATACAAGATATTTCAATTGATGAAGTTAATGACAAGTTTTATAACACAAAATTATTATTAGAACTTCGTTTTCATCAGGATTTAATTACATATCAATTATTAGAAAAGATTGATGAAGGTGAAAAAGATTTATTGCTTGGAGCTAAGGCAAGGTCTGGAAAAACTTATTGTGTTGGTGGGTTGTTTGTAAAATACTACAAAAAATATAATAAATTAAACGCATTAATTATTACACCAGCGCCAACTGAAACGCTATTACAATTTACAGATGATTTATTTCATAAATTTAGGGATTTTATTGACATAAATATTATTGAAATAAAGAAAGGAAGTGATTTTATTGGTATGACATTACAAACAAATAATATTATTATTGTAAGTAAGCAACTTTTAGATGATTATGTTTTTGAAAAAAAAATTACTTCTATAAAAGATTTAAATTTAGATGGTATCGTATTTGACGAAAATCATTTTCACGGAACTACACAAATGGCAAAAAACATATTACAATCATATTCTTCATCAAAAACATTCAAATTATATTTAACCGCAACATACGCAAAACCTTTGAATGAATGGAATATACCAGAAGATTGTCAAAAATACTGGGATATTGAAGACGAACAAATGTGTAAAAAGCGTGATATTGATGGTTTAGTTGAGAAACATGGAGAAGATGTATTATTATTTATAAAAACAGATAACCAAGAGCGTCTTCTGAGTGTTTATGACAAAATGCCAGACTTACATATAATTACAAATATGATGGATAGAAAACGATATGAAATGATAAAAGAACGAATTCAAGACACAAGTTATGGATTTTCAAATGGAACTTTATTATCAACTACAAAAGATGGAAATAATTTTAATTATATTGAGGAGGTTGATAATATGTTAAAATGTATTTCAGGAAAAGGAAAGGTTGATGAAGTTGATGACCCTATTAGAGATAAAAAATCTATATTTGAAAGAATTAAAAATATATCTAATTCAAAAAATAGTAGGACAAAATTAAACAATGGAGATTTTACAAGTCAATTGTGGTTCTTGCCATTTGGAAAAGATATGTTAATTGACAAAGTAAGCAAATGCTTAAAAGATAGAATGTTAAAAAATCGTGTATTGTGCCAATATGAAATTTTAATAGTTAATTCTAAAAAAGATTTCAAATTGAAAGATATTAAAGAAGAAATTAAAAATAAAGAACTAAAAGCAAAAGAAGAAGGAAAATCTGGATTAATTCTATTGGCAGGAAACCAATTAACATTAGGAATTACATTGCCATTTGTTGATGTAGTATTCTTATTTAATGATGTATTATCAAGTGATAAGATATTACAAATGATGTACCGTTGTATGACTGAAACTATAAATAGTAGCGATAATGCTTTAATTAATAATGGTATAAAAAAAATAGGGTTTGTAGTTGATTTGAATATTTCAAGAGTTCTTAATACAATGTTAGACTACAATGTTTATAAAAAAGACTTGAATATAGAACAAAAAATAGAATATTTAGTGGAGAATAATTTGATTAATATTGATAGTGATTTATTTCAAAATAAAGAAAATAAAAGTAAATTAATTGAGAAATTATTACATATTTGGAAATCAGACCCAATTAATAATCTTAAAACTCTTTTAAGAAAGCTTGAAGAAAATGTTATTGATTTAGAAACAAAAGACCAAAAAATAATTAATCAAATTTTCACAAGTTCTATTGGTGATGATAAAGTAAATATTAAAGTTCAATTTGATGAAGATAATGATGAACCATTACAAACAGGAAAAGAAATTACAAAACAAGAAAAAGATGATGGAGAT
>Ga0172373_10001068_pt1 | contig 44513 bp, 37 predicted proteins | sample Lak10m_2_FD_114546 | JGI IMG/M metagenome (GOLD analysis project Ga0172373, IMG submission 114546) | Freshwater microbial communities from Kabuno Bay, South-Kivu, Congo - kab_092012_10m | ecosystem: Environmental > Aquatic > Freshwater > Lake | place: Democratic Republic of the Congo... | reverse complement strand
TCAGCATGGGCATACCGCCCGAACGCTTGGGACGGAAGGCAGCGAACGACAGCACAAGAGGAGTAATGAGGAGCGCTCCGACCCATTCGCCCACCACCGACAGCAACCAGGTGGTTCCCCAGGGGAGGTCCTGGTCAGACGCCATCCAGCCAAGAACAAACCCGGTGGATGCGATGGCTGCCATCACTCCGCAGGCGGTGACCAGGCCCAGCCAGCGCAGGCGGGGATCAGGCCAGGCACGCGAAGCACGAAGCAGGGAAGCGCTCGCCGCAACCGCAACGAGTTCACCCAGGCCTTCAATGGCGGCGGTTTTGAGCGGCATGCCCGCGCCAAGGGAGTAGACGAGTGCCGCGAGACCGCTCGCCGCCACCAGCCAGGGCAAGCGCGCCGGTTGAACGATACTGGCTACCGCCAGCGCGGCTCCCGTGGGCAGCCAGACCAGGGCGACGCTGGCAAGAAGGGCGTCGGGATAGTAGGAGATCTGGCCGAGCAGCAGCCAGCATGCGAATAACGCGAGCGATGCCCAAAGATCTGAGGCGGATTTCATTCATGACCCCGTAAAGGTGCGCAGGGTAGGGCTGCGCTCCGACGAACAGTGCTTGAAAGTAGTTGAGAAACACGGGTCCGGGCATGAGTCTGCCACCGCGAACCCCATCGTCACTGAGGCAACTCGATATACCGCTCGCCAAACACCACATAGGTTTGTGATTTGGGTTTGGAGGCATCTTCCGGTCGCACGTAGCGAATTGAGCTCTTGCCTTTGCAGGCACGTGGCAGCAGGAAGCAGCGGATGAACGATGTGGGCTCGCGCTCGGTGGTGGGTGCAAGCACTGGCTCGTGGCCGATTTCAAGCCACGCCTGGCCAGCGCCGTGCACATCGCGGTGGCCGCCCGCTTCAATCGTAATTTCGCCGGTCAGGCAGCAGCGGATTCCCGGCCCCTGGTGAACGTGTGTGAGCGCCACGCCGCCCGCTGGGAAATTCACCCGATCGCAGCGAATCAGCCAGGGCTGATCCGGGTCGAGATCAAGCGGCGCTGCGAGCTTGAGCGTGGACTGGGCGCCAGGGTTGGAGCGGAGCAGACCATTGGATGACGGCTGAGCACTCACCAGTTCCCAGCGCCATATCCGGGCGCCCTTCGCGCCGGCCACGCACGCGACCGCCTCGCTTCCTATCCACACGCTGTCGGGCCCATGGTGCGCAGCGCCTTCCTCGAACTCAACGGTGACCGACCCCTCCACCACGTAGAGGGCGCGCGCAGCCGCTGGCAGATAAACCGGTGCGAGAGAGGGCGGCAGAACATCTTCGATCAAACGAAACACGGTAGAGGACATGGGTGGACTCCGACGAGGGGCGCCCTACTGTAACCCGATCCGATGGAGGGGGAAAGCGTGATGTCCGCGTGTCGGAACGTTGCGCTGCCATGGCGAAGATGGCATTGAGCAGGCGCTCCGGGCGCGTGCGTTGACAGTCTATCTACGGGCTTCCAAACTATCCCGGCGTTCGGAGTACGGCCTTCATAACAACCATCCCGCTCAGGAGACATCACACGATGAGAACCCATCCATGGCTGCGCGCCGCAGCGTTCACGCTTGGCCTTGCGGCCGCCTCGGGCGCTGCGCTCGCCCAGGAAGTCACCCTGAAACTGGGTACCGGCTTCGCCGAAAACTCGATGTACGTGAAGCGCCTTCTTGACTGGGCGGCCAAGGTCAATGCCGAGGGCAAGGGGCAGCTGCAGATCAACTTCATTGGTGGGCCCAAAGCGATTCCCACATTTGAGGTGGGCAAGTCGGTGCGCTCGGGGGTGATTGATCTGGCGCTCAACACCGGGGCTTTCTACACCAATGTCATGGTCGAGTCTGATTTTCTGAAACTCACCCAGATGCCGATTGCCGAGCAGCGTAAAAACGGCGCTTTCGAAGCGATCAATGCGGTCTGGAACGAGAAAGGCGGCATGCAGTATCTGGGCCGCTTTGTCGAGAACCAGCCTTTCCACATTTATCTCACCAAACGGATCGACAAGCCCGATCTCACCGGCCTCAAGATCCGCATCACGCCGGTGTATCGCGATTTCTTTCAGGCGCTCGGGGCCACTGTAATCACCACTGCGCCCGGCGAGGTCTACACCGCGCTCGAACGTGGCGTGGTCGATGGTTATGGGTGGCCGATCGGTGGCATTTTTGATCTCGCCTGGCACGAAAAGACCCGGTTCCGGGTTGAGCCAGCGTTCTACGATGCCGAGGTGTCTATCATCATGAACCTCCAGTCCTACAACAAGCTCAATGCCAGTCAGCGTGCTTTGCTCAATCGCAGCATCATTCAGTTTGAAGCGGGTAATTCCTACTGGAATCAGTATGCCGCTGAAGAAACCGATCGCCAGACCAAAGCGGGGATTCAGGCAATCCGGTTTGACGAGGCTACGGCCCGGGCGTTCCGCGAGCGTGCCTACGACGTTGCGTGGGCGGCAGCAGCCAAGCAAAGCCCCGACGTGGCGGCGCGCTTTCGCCCGCTTTTCACAAAAAATTAAGCGCGCGCGAGTCAGCCGAAGCGAAACGCCGAGACCGTGGTCTGCATGACGCGGTCACTGAAGACGCACTGACCGGCGTCGCCCTGCGCGGCGCCGGCAACCACCATCAGCGGCAGCAGGTGTTCCTCGGCACGCGGAGGGTGACAAAGCCTCGCGTGCGGAGCCTGCTCCCACTGGGAGAGCGCGCGGTCTCGTTCGCCGGGCGCCGATTGCACTGCATCGATCAGCCACTCATCGAATCGATCGGAAATGGGTGCGAAGCGCGGGTCGCGATAGCCGCGCATATTGTGAAAGCTCATCCCGCTGCCAACGATCAACACGCCCTCGTCGCGAAGTGGGGCAAGCGCCTGTCCCACGGCCAGATGTGCCGCGGGGTCGAGCGAGTCGAGTAGCGACACCGGGATGACCGGAATGTCTGCCTCGGGAAACATGAGAAGAAGCGGAACGAACACGCCGTGGTCAAAGCCGCGCTCGGCATCGGCGTGGCTTGAAATGGCTGCGCTGGCGAGGAGTGACTGAATTCGAGCCGCGAGCGCTGGATCGCCGGGCGCCGGGTACCGCAGCTGGTAGGTGTGCGGTGGAAACCCGTAGTAGTCAAAGATCATGTCCGGGTTGCTGACCGTTGCAACCGCCACATCGGAGGCCAGCCAGTGCGCCGAGATCATGACGATTGCGCGCGGGCGCGCGGGCAGGCTTGCGCCTATGCCCCGCAAAAATGCGCCCATCCGATTCCACTCATGCGGCGGATCCCAGTCCATGAAAAAACAGGGACCACCGCCATGGGGAATAAACCAGGTGGGCATGCGGGGAGCGGGCGTCGTCATGATGAGGGGCAGGTGATCAGGTCATGGGCAAACAGGCAGCGGCCGCGGGCGCGTTACCCGCGGCCGCGAGGTCTTTAGCTGCGTGCCACCTGAATCTGCGCGAGCTGCGGCATGATGCGGTGGGCATTGCCCGAATCAATGGCGCGTCGTTCATCGGCACTGAAAATCCTGGCGAGCCCCGCCACATGTTCGTCGGCTCTGCGATAGGGATAGTCGCTGCCAAACACAATCTGGCTGACTGGAACCAGCCCGGTGAGTGCTGCCATCGCCATGGGGTTCGCGGCTTGCGCGGTATCGTAATAAAAGCTGCGAAGCTCTTTCAGCACGCGCTCACTGGTGAAGCCTCGCTGCTTGTAATTGGGCATGGAAACGATTTGCACCAGGAACCGATCGGTGAGTGCGGCGATGGTGCCACCCGCGTGCGAAAAGATGAAATTGATGTCGGGGCAGCGCTGCGCCGTGCCCGAAAAAATGAGGCTGGCAATGGTGCGAGTGGTGTCAGTGCCGTATTCAATAATGACTGGAGGCACGCCGCTCGCCACATTCTCGCAACACGCCGGGTTGTCGGGGTGCGTGTAGGCGGTGACTTTCCGGCGATGCAGTTCATCCATGACGGGCGCGAAGGCCTTGTCGCCGAGATAGCGCCCCTGGTAACTGGTCATGAAGGCGACGCCGTCGGCTTTCAGCACATCGAGCGCATAGGCGATTTCGCGCAGTGTTTCGTCAACGTGCGGCATGGGAAGGAGCGCAAACATGCGAAAGCGCCCCTTGGAACTGTCCACGAGCTTGCGCGTCCATTCGTTCGATTCACGTGCCACGCGCGCGGCTTCCGCAGCGGGCAGAAAGCCCACCGCAGGAAGTGTGGGCGAGGTCATGGATGTGGTGACGCCGCCAGCGTCCATGTCGTCGAGCGACTGCTGCACCGTCCACTTCACAACCGGGGGCGAATCAAGCTTGGCGCGCCTGAGCGACTCGAGCCAGGCGGGGGGCACGATATGGTGATGAACGTCAATCCGCGCTGCGGCTGCGCCACCTGTGCCTGAGGTGGCACACCCCCCGGCCAGGGACAAACCGCCCATGGAGGCAAGGCCACCCAGCACGCGGCGACGCCCGGCGTGGGGTTCGCCACAGGCACAGCGTAGTCGATGGGAAAGCCGTGCAGACGAGTGTTCCTGGGCAAGCATGTCAGTCTCCTGTTGGGGTTGTTGATTCTACGAAGCCTGCCCCGAGTATGCATGCTGTTGCCGCGGCTGCACAGAGCGCCGCCGTGACTGCGGTTTCACCTTTCTGATGGCTGACGGCTACGCATGCGGATGTTGAGAAGCTCGACCACCACCGAGAAGGCCATCGCAAAGTAGATGTAGCCCTTGGGCACGTGGTGATCGAAGCCTTCCGCAATCAGCACCATGCCGACCACCACCAGAAAGCTGAGCGCGAGCATCTTCACCGTTGGGTGGCGCGACACAAACTCTCCGATTGGCCTTGCAAATACCATCATGAGTGCGACCGAGGCCACCACTGCGGCGATCATCACCTCTACCCGGTCCACCATACCGACTGCCGTGATGATTGAGTCGAGCGAGAACACCAGATCGATGATCATGATCTGGGCGATGATGGCCGCAAAACCGGCGGCAGCGCTGGCGCGTGCCTGATCACCGCCCTCCATCGCATGATGGATCTCGCTGGTGCTTTTCCAGATCAGGAACAGGCCCCCGCCGATCAGGATCAGATCACGCCCCGAAATCGGTTGGCTGAAAATCGAGAACAGGGGCTCGACCAGCCCGATGATCCAGGAGAGCACCAGCAAGAGCCCGATTCGCATGAACATGGCCGCGAACAGGCCAATGCGGCGGGCGAGCTCGCGCTGATGAGCGGGAAGCCGGTCTACCAGGATGGAAATGAAAATGATGTTGTCGATGCCGAGGACCAGTTCAAGTGCGGTGAGCGTGGCAAATGCAATCCAGGCTTCGGGGGACAGCAGCAGATCCATGACGGGCTCCAGATCAGGGCAGGGAGGCTGGAGCATACGGCGACAGCGGCGAATACCTTGGTGATGGTCTGACTCGTACCTGGCTTTTACGGGCTCCTTAAATTCTCCTTGTGACGGCAATCGTTGTGCTGTGTCAGAGGCAGTGCTGAGGGCTGCTGGTGTCGGCTTCCAGGGGCTGTGCGCGGGCGAGGGCCAGCCAGGTGGGCAATGCGACAGGGCGAGCCTCGCGCGCGGGAGCCGGGCGTGCAACGCAGAGCGTATCGCCACGGGAGATCAGCACGCCGCACTCGGGCGGGATGTCATCGGGATCGCCAATCGGCGTGTCCTGGCTGTCGGAACCGAGCACGTACCACACGCGCTGTGCCAGGCCGAGGTAGGCGCCGCGCTTGCCCGGTTGCCGGAGATCGCCCAGCAGGTCGGCGCGGCTTACCTTGATCTCGTGAATGGCGGGTTCAAGCGCGTGCTCCAGGCTGGAGTGGCGCAGCGAAAACACATCCGGGCGGCAGGGCCCCCAGCTGCCGGCCGATGTGTCCGGTGACAGCAGCGATAGCCCGGTCCAGACGAGCCGGCCCTGGGCGACCAGCCACTGGGCGGTGAGTTGGACCAGAGCCTCGTGTGCGCTCAGCGCCTGTCGGTTTTGTGCCTGCGCGAGTGCAAGTGCCTGGACGCCTGCATCGGTGACGCGAATCGTATCAGGGCGCAGCCCCGGATCACCTGATGCAATGCGTTCGATCAGGCCTGCAGCCAGGAGGTCGACTTCAATGGGATCCTGGCAGGGCCAGCCGGATGAGCGGAACATCTGGCGAAGGCGCCGCAGGTGAGAGCGGCGGAGCGTGGAAGCAGACAAGGCGCGATTCCGAACGAATGACGCCCGATGATGCAGGTTGCCGAGGCTCACTGGATGAGCCTCGGACCATCTGGCTCGAGTCAGCGTTCGACGCTCCCTGTCCGAAGTTGGGGCGCCGCTGGCGCTCCGCCGGATTGCAGGGGTCAGCGCAGCCTGCGGGCAAACCAGGGGATGATCACCTGCTCGAAGATTTGCCCATCCGACCACTCGCGGTTGCGGCCAATATGGCCGCCCGTCGGGTTCACCCACGCTTCCTTGGCGGTGGTGCCCGATTTCAGCACCACGTAAAGATCATCAATCGGCACCTGGGTGTCGCGTTCGCCGTTGACCAGGAGCTGGGGCGCTGATGGCTTGGCGAGCGCACCGCTGTCCTTGAGCGACATCCGGGGTCCATAGGCGAGAAACTCCTCCAGCGTCTCACTGCCATAGACCGCAGCCCGCGCGGGGAACAGGTCGAACAGGTATTCACGCGTGCCGAGCGCCTTCAGCTGCCAGTCGCGCTGGAAGTAGCCGTGAACCGGCCCCGCCCAATTAACGACCGCCTTCAGACGCCTGGGCTCGGCAATGGCCATGCGGGCGGCCCAGTGGCCACCCCAGGACACGCCCTGAAAGCCCATGCGGGCGGGGTCGACATCGGCGCGTGTTTCCATGGCATCGATCACGCGCGAGTAGATGCGCTCGGCCCCGACGTCAATCTTGAGGGGAGACTCGCCGGTGCCTGGCATGTCGAGTGCCACATAGGCGAGTCCTGCTTTCAGATAGCCTGGACCGTACTGCTCGACGACGAATTCCTTGTAGCTGTCCAGGCCACCGACTGACAGCACCACCGGGGGGCGCGCCACGCCGGCGGGCTTCTGAAGGTAAGCGGTGATTTCCCGACCCTCGAATGGGATCCGGAGGACCTCGATGGGTGGGTCGGCGATTCGCGCATAGGCCCGGAACGCTTCAGTGGCCCGGGCATGGGCGGTTTTCTTGTCGCTTGAGTTCTGGGTGGGCCAGGCTCCAAAGCCGTGGTAACGCCAGGCCGCCAGATAGGCCTCCCGCGCCTTGGTGCGGTCGCCCGATTTTTCAGCAGCCTCTCCGGCCGCGAAGTGGCGGGCGCCATTCAACATCCAGGACCGCGCCCATTCGTCGCGATCCAGCGAACCAATGCGAGCCAGGATCTCGGCCACCTCTTTCTCATCGAATCCGGTGAGGGGGTAGCGCTGCGCCTTGACGCGCTCGGTGACCGCCTCCTTCAGTTCGGGCCAGGTCCGACCCGGCGCAATCTGGCCAAGCGCGTGGCCGGCGAAGCTGAGCGCGAACGCGGCGGAGGCCGCAAGGCGGATGAATCGTTTCATGGCGTTCCCGATCTGGTCTGAAGAGTGTGGCATCAGGATTGCAGACTCGGGCACCCGGCTCAAGAAGGTGAACGATTCTTTGGACCGGAAGGCTTGAGCGGTCCGCGATTTCATGAGCCGTGCCGCTTGCCGGGGCCTTTTGAGGCGTGTGCTTCGCCGAGCGAATACACTTGAGGCTTCCCCGACACTTCCCGGCATAAATTCCGATGCATGCATTCGAATATCGTCGCGCCGCGAGCCTGAACGACGCGGTCGGCACGCTTGCAACCGACGGTGATGCGCGTCCTCTGGCTGGAGGCATGACGCTCATTCCGTCTCTCAAACACCGCCTCAATCAGGTTTCGCAGCTGATCGACATCGGCGGCCTGGCTGATCTGCAGGGTATTTCGGTTCAGGCCGACCACCTCTGGATTGGGGCCGCCATGCGGCATCAACAGGTGGCTGATTCTGCCGAAGTGGCCAGGGCGGCGCCGGGGCTGGCACAGCTTGCGGGCCTGATCGGCGACCCGCAGGTCCGGGCGCGCGGGACTATCGGGGGGTCGGTGGCCAACAACGACCCGGCTGCTGACTACCCCGCGGCCGTGCTGGCGCTGGATGCGGTGGTGGTTACCGAGCGTCGCGAACTCGCTGCCGCCGACTTCTTTCAGGGCTTCTTCATGACTGCGCTCGAGCCTGGCGAGCTCATCACCGGCATCCGCTTCAAGCTGCCGCGCCGCAGTGCCTACGCCAAATTCAAGCACCCCGCTTCGGGCTACGCCATGGCCGGTGTATTTGCGGCTGATCTGGGCGCCGCCGGTCTGAGGGTCACGGTCACGGGTGCGGGGGGTGGAGTGTTTCGCTGGACGGCGGCCGAGCAGGCCTGGGCGGGTGGTTCAAGCGTGCCCACGCTCGAGCACCCCGATCTGCTCGAAGACATCCACGCTCCCGCTCGGTACCGCGCGCACCTTGCCAAGGTGATGTGTGAGCAGGCCCTGCGTCAGCTCGCCTGAGTCCCTTCTGATTTTTCTGGAACCGGAATGAAGATCTCCATTGAAGTTAACGGCAAGGCGCAAAGCCTTGAAGTCGAGGGTCGCACTCTGCTGGTCGAGGTTCTTCGCGAACATCTCGGACTGACCGGCACTCACGTGGGTTGCGATACCAGCCAGTGCGGCTGCTGCACCGTGCTGGTCGATGGTCAGGGCGTCAAGTCCTGCACCATGCTGGCGGGCCAGGCGGACGGATGCCGCATCACGACCATCGAGGGGCTGGGGGGCCAGTCACTGCACCCGGTGCAGGTGGCCTTCACCGAGTGCCATGCGCTGCAGTGCGGGTTCTGCACGCCCGGGATGATCATGTCGGTCACGTCGCTGCTCGCCAAACACCCCAACCCCACCGACGAACAAATCATTGAAGGACTTGCCGGCAATCTCTGCCGCTGCACGGGTTACGCCAACATCATCGCTGCTGTTCGTCAGGCTGCGAGCGCCATGGCCGGGAGTGCTGCATGAGCGCCGTGCCTGCCTCTGAAACCAGCCTGCCGGGCGTGCGCTATGCCCGTCGAGAAGATCACCGCCTCATCACCGGCACAGGTGCGTTTACCGATGATTTGCGACCCGAGCAGATGCTGCACGGGCATGTGATTCGCTCGCCGCATGCTCGAGCGAGAATCGTCCGTATTGACATGACAGCGGTGAAGGCTGCGCCCGGCGTGCGCTGGGTAATGACCGCCGAGGAAGTGGTTCAGCAGGGAGCTGGCAGCCTGCCCAATGCCTTCACCTTCCCGGGCCGCGGTGGTACCACCCAGCAGGTGGCCACCATGCCGGTGCTCGCGCGCGAGCAGGTGCTGTTTGTGGGTCAGCCGGTTGCGATGGTGGTGGCAGACACCGCAGCGCAGGCCCAGGATGCTGCCGATCTGGCCGACATCGAGTACGAAGAACTCGATCCCCTGGTCACCACCGATCAGGCGCTCGAGCCGGGAGCGTCACAGCTCCATCCGAATGTGCCGGGCAATCTGTCGCTTCATTTCGAGTCGGGCGATGAACAGGCGGTGGCCGAGGCATTTGCCCGGGCGCCGCTCATCAGCCGGCATCGCGTCCATACCCAGCGCCTGGTCGGCTTTCCAATGGAGCCACGCGCGGTCATTGCCTCGCACGACGCATCAACGGGCATCACCCGTCTGTTCACGCCCTCGCAGGGTGTGACCGGGATGCTCAAGTCGGTTTCTGCTGCAAGCGGCATTCCGGCCGATCAGATCGAGGTGCTCACCTACGATGTCGGCGGTTCGTTTGGTTTGCGCTCCAACCCGTACAGCGAGCATGTGCTGGTGGTGCTGGCGGCCCGGCACCTGGGGCGCCCGGTCGGCTGGACTGGCACGCGCTCCGAGGTGATCGTGAGCGAGTACCAGGGGCGTGCCCTGACCCTGAGCGGCTCGGTTGCGCTCGACCGCGATGGCCGCATTCTCGCGCTCCGCTTTGATGACATCATCGATCTGGGCGCTTTCAGTGCCGGGCCCAGTTCGCTCATTGGCGCGCGCAACCTGTCGGTCACGATGGGGGGCTCTTATCGAATCCCGGCGCTCTACATGAATTCGAAGCTGGTCTATACCAACGCAGTGCCCATGGCTGCGTATCGGGGGGCGGGCCGGCCCGACATCGCTTTTGCGATCGAAACCCTGCTCGATCATGCGGCGCACGAGCATGGCTTTGATCCGGTTCAGCTGCGTCGTATCAACTTCATCCCGCCCGAGGCGTTTCCCTACAAGACTGCCAACGGCACGCTCTACGACCTGTGCGAGTTTCATCGCACCCTCGATCGGGCGCTCGAATTGTCAGACTGGGCCGGGTTTGAAGCGCGCCGCGAGGCGGCTGCCCGGCAGGGCAAGCTGCGCGGCATCGGGCTCGCCTGCTATCTCGAAGCATCGGGTGCCGGCGCTGTGCCCGCCGACACCGTTCAGGGCGACTTTGACGAGCAGGGGCAACTCACCATCTACGGCGTTACCGGTGCGTCGGGTCAGGGACATGAAACCTCGTTTGCCACCATCGTGGAACAGGAGCTGGGACTGCCCGCCCATCGCGTGCGTTATGCGGCTGGCTATCACGGTCGCGCACTGATGGGCAACGGTACCGGCGGCTCGCGCACACTCTACGGAGCGGGTAGCGCCATCGTCGAGCTCTGCGCGCGAATCCGTGAGCAGGCGCAGGCGCTCTGGACCGAGCTTGGCGGTGCGGCAGGCTCGTCCCCGGAGCTTGCCAGCTGGATTCCGAAGCTTGATGCGGCACAGCGCGCGCGGCTCTCGGCTGAAGGCAAGGCGCAGTCGGGCTCCACCTTTCCGAACGGCACGCATGTGGCGGAAATCGAAATCGATCCGGCGACTGGCATCACCGACGTCGTCCGCTATGTGGCGGTTGACGATCTGGGGCGTGTCATCTCCCCGCAACTCGTTCTTGGTCAGCTTCAGGGGGGCGTGGTGCAGGGCTGGGGGCAGGTGTTCTGCGAGCACGCCATCTATGACGAGCGCGGCCAGCTGAGCACAGGTTCGCTCATGGACTATGCCCTCCCCAAGGCGGGCTGCCTGCCCGCTGTCGAAGCCGAGCAGATCCAGGCGCGCACCGAACTCAATCGCGTGGGTGCCAAGGGCGTGGGCGAGGCGGGCTGTACCGGCTCTATCCCGGCGCTCACCAACGCCATGATGAACGTCCTGCGGCGCCAGGGCGTGGCGGCAATGGACACACCCTTTACGCCCGCCCGCGTATGGGAGGCCTTGAACCCCGCCGCCTGAGCGCGTCGCAGGCCGGGCGGCGGCTTACTCCGCCCGGATATCGGCCGACGCAACTACCCGACGCCATTTGGCAATATCGGATGACACCAGTGCCCGGAATTCTGCAGCGCTGCTGCCCACGGGTTCGCCGCCCAGGGTGTCGATCAGCTTCCTGACCTCGGTATCGGTGAGCGTGCGTGAAACCGCCTGCTGAATGGTCTGGATGAGCGGGGCGGGCGTTCCTGAGGGTGCAAACAGACCGAACCAGGCTACGGTCTCAAAGCCCTTGAGCCCGGCCTCATCAAGCGTGGGCGCTTCCGGCAACATGGGAGAGCGGCTGAGCGTGGTGACGCCCAATGCGCGTACCCGGCCGTTTCTGATGTGACCGATTGCTGGGGGGAGATTGCCGAGGAAGAGAGCGACTTCGCCCGACATCACGGCATTCAGCGCTCCCACCGCGCCCTTGTACGGCACGTGCAGAAGGTCGACGCCCGCCATCAGCTTGAAGAGTTCTGCCGACAGGTGCGCCGAACTGCCTACGCCGCCCGAACCGTAGGCGAATTTTCCGGGTTGCGCTTTCAGCAGCCGAATGAGATCAGGAACCGACTGAACGCCCAGTTGCGGACTGACCACCAGGACGTTGGGGGCTCGCATGACCAGGGTGACGGGGTCGAACCCGCGCTCGAGGTCGTAGGGCAGCTTGTAGATGGCCGCGTTGATGCCATTGGAACCCGCGTTCCCCATCAACAGCGTATGGCCGTCGGGCGTGGCTGAGACGGCAGCCTCGGTGCCTATCCGCCCGCCCGCACCAGGGCGGTTTTCGACGACGACTGGATGCCCCCAGCTCTCTGACAGTCGCTGTGCGAGCGCTCGGGCAGTAAGGTCGGAGCCATCGCCCGGCGGGCTCGGAACAATCACGCGGACCGCGCGGGTCGGGAACGACTGGGCACCGGCTGCAGCAGAGACGGTGGCGGCCAGCGTGGCGATTGCGGCCACGGCGACGGCGGCAATGGTGGTCCGGCGGGTGGGCAATGGGCGAGCGGGAAGGCTTTGGGCAGGCACTCAATTCTCCTCGGCGGCGTTGGGGATGAAGCGGCAGCGCGTACCCAGGCCAGGGCCTGTTGGTAGTGCACTCATGCCGCTTTCAAACCGTGGCAAACCGTTGTCCGCCAGGTCAAAGAACATTGCGCTCTCTTCGAACTGCACTTCGAGGGACGGCAGTTCATTGAACACCGCCGAGACATGCAGGCTGTGAGCGTGGCAGATCGGGCCGGTGGGGTTATGGGGTGAGCAGGCCGTGCCGTGGGCGGCAGCGACCTCTGCGATTCGTAGCACCTCGGTGAGACCGCCCGCATGCTTTACATCGGGCATCACCACGTCATAAAGCCCGGCCTGCAACAAAGGCATAAAGCCGTTCACGCCAATCATGGTCTCGGCGCCGGCCAACTGCATGCCGAGCTGATTGGCTCGCGAGCGGAGCGCCCGGAGCGTGCCGAACTGTTCGGGAACTTCGGCAACCGGACACTCATACCAGCGCACCTTCAGCCTGGCGAGCTCGTCAGCCATCTGCATGGCCTGCGCCGCGTTGAATCGCCAGTGGCAATCGACCATCAGTTTGCAGTCCGGGTGAGTCTCGTCGAGCGCATCGCGCACGGCGGCCACTCGGGCGAGGCCCGCGTCGATCAGTGCCCGTTGCGAGGCGTCGCCCGCGGCCTTGGGGCTCACACCGTCGAATGGGGCCATTTTGATGGCGTCAAACCCCTGCGATGCGGCGCGAATCGCGCGCGCCGCGAACTGCTGAGGGGTTCGCGGCACCGTGCCCCGGTTGATGTTTGCATAGAGCCGGACGCGGCTGCGCCGGGACTCGCCCAGCCGCGCGTGCAGGGGGATGCCCGCACGGCGGGCGAGCAGATCGTGCAGCGCCTGCTCGATGCCGCTCAGCGCCGTGGCTTCAATGAGATCCCCGGACTGGCTGGCGATTCGCAGGCGGTCGGCGATAGGCCTGAAATGGCGCTCTGACGGCTGCGAACCTGGCTCGAACAAGGCGTTGCCCAGTCTGCGGAGCGCTTCCCCTATTGCCTCGCTGTGACCTTCCAGTGTTGATTCGCCCAGCCCGGTGAATTCACCATCGTTGATCTCGACAAAGGTCCAGACGGTGCGTTCGCTGACCCGCACTGGCTGGCAGCTAAGGACCGGAGGCGGAGACTGGGTAGGGGAGGGCATGAGGGTGGCCAATGATGGATGCTTGCGCTATTTCGTCTGGAGCGCCGACACCGCGGCGCGGATCCCCAGCAGATAGCTGTCAACGCCGAAGCCACATATCTGACCACGGACAATCGGCGAGAACACCGAGTGGTGACGGAACGCCTCTCGCGCGTGCACATTGGACATATGCACTTCCACGATCGGACAGCTGAGGATGGCGAGCGCATCGCGGATGCCGTAGCTGTAGTGCGTCCACGCTCCCGCATTGATGATCACGGCATTCGTACCGTCGCTGTGCGCCTGGTGAATACGCTCCACCATCGCGCCCTCGAAATTGGTCTGAAAGCACTGCACGGTCGCGCCGAGTTCCCCCGCGAGTTGCGCGACGGCGGCGTCGATCTCGGCCAGGGTGGTGGTGCCGTACTGAGCGGGGTCGCGCTTGCCGAACATGTTCAGATTGAGGCCATGCAGCACAAGGAGCTTCATGATGAGTTTCCGTACTCGGGAGATGGGTGGGCCGCATGCAGCCGGCCAGGCTTGCCAACCGCTGTTGCAGTCAGCCGCAAGCTTACCTTTGATCGAACACCGCGCGCAGGGTGGGGGTCGCGCGCAACGCGGGGGGCACCGGGCCAGGGTTCCGCTTGCACCGTGCGCCGAGTTGCCCGTATAGTCCGGGACATGCCCAGCGAACACTCCATTGCCGTGTCCGCCAGCGACCTCGCCCGCCGCGATCGTCGCCCGGCAGCGCTGTGCCTATCCGGCGCGCCGCTGCGACTGCTACTGCGCCCCGCGCGCTAAACACCCCCTCCCCCACAATCTGAAGTGCAGGCCCCCCAAACCAGCGGGGGCAGACCCAGGAGCATCCGAAATGGCCGACAAACTGATCATCTTCGACACCACCTTGCGCGATGGCGAGCAAAGCCCCGGTGCTTCCATGACCCGCGACGAGAAGCTGCGTATTGCCCGGCAACTCGAGAAACTGCGCGTCGATGTGATCGAAGCGGGATTTGCGGCGTCCTCCAACGGCGATTTCGAGGCGGTCAAGGCGATTGCGAACACGATCCGGGATTCCACGGTGTGCTCGCTCTCTCGCGCCAACGACCGGGATATCTCGCGGGCCGCGGAGGCACTGGCGGGTGCAAAGTCGGCGCGTATTCACACCTTCATCGCTACCTCCGCACTCCACATGGAAAAGAAGCTGCGCATGACGCCTGAACAGGTGCATGAGCAGGCGCGACTTGCAGTGCGTTTTGCGCGCAAATTCACCGATAACGTGGAGTTTTCGCCCGAAGACGGCAGCCGCTCAGATCTGGATTTTCTCTGCCGGGTGCTCGAGGACGTGATCCGCGAAGGTGCCACCACCATCAATATCGCCGACACCGTGGGCTACTCGGTTCCCGAGCTTTTTGGGCAGCTCGTGAAGACGCTTCGCGAGCGGATTCCCAATTCCGACAAAGCCTTGTGGTCGGTGCATTGCCACAATGACCTTGGGATGGCGGTCGCCAATTCGCTGGCCGGGGTGACCATTGGCGGTGCGCGGCAGATCGAGTGCACCGTCAACGGCCTGGGCGAGCGGGCGGGCAACACCTCGCTTGAGGAAATCGTGATGGCGGTCAAAACGCGTCGCGACTACTTCGCACTTGATGTGGGGATTGATGCATCCCAGATCGTGCCAGCGTCCAAGCTGGTTTCGGGCATCACGGGATTCCCTGTTCAGCCCAACAAGGCGGTGGTGGGCGCCAACGCGTTTGCGCATGCCTCGGGCATTCACCAGGACGGCGTGCTCAAACATCGCGACACCTACGAGATCATGCGTGCCGAAGATGTGGGCTGGTCCACCAACCGGATCGTGCTCGGCAAGCTCTCTGGCCGCAATGCGTTCAAGCAACGCGTGCTCGAGCTCGGCATTCCGGTTGATTCCGAAACCGAATTGAACGCAGCATTTTCGCGCTTCAAGGATCTTGCCGACCGCAAGGCTGACATCTTTGACGAAGACATCCAGGCGCTGTTTTCAGATGAAGCGGTCACGCCGGAAAGCGAACACTTCAAGCTGGTGTCGCTTGCGCAGGGCTCGGAAACCGGCGAGCGGCCGCATGCCGAGATCACGCTGTCGGTTGCGGGTCGCGAGGCGCGAAGCCGTGCCGACGGCAATGGTCCGGTCGATGCCACGCTGAAGGCAATCGAATCTCAGGTGTCGTCGGGGGCTGAGCTGCTGCTTTACTCGGTCAATGCGATCACCACAGGGACCGAATCGCAGGGTGAGGTGACGGTGCGGCTGTCGCGTGGCGGACGCATTGTGAACGGTGTCGGGGCCGACCCCGACATCATCGTCGCCTCGGCCAAGGCTTACCTCAACGCGCTCAACAAGCTGCACAGCGATGTCGAGCGTGTCAACCCGCAGCTGGGTGTTTGAGCAAAAAGCCGCCGACTTTCATCCATGGTGTGATGACCCATATCCTCAGGGAGAACCGGAATGAACGTGACTCAACTGCCAGTGGCTGCGTCCAACCGCGATCAGGCGGCGCTTCGCGAGTTGAAGGTGCAGCTGGCCGCTGCCATGCGGATGGCTGTGCTGCATGAGCTCGACGAGGGCATTGACAACCACTTCACCGCGCGAGTTCCCGGGCAGCCCGGGCGCTATCTCATCCTGCCGTTTGGTTACCACTGGTCGGAAGCGCGCGCCGATGATCTGGTGGTGTTTGATGAGACCGGTCAGACCCTCGAGGGAGAGGGTACGGTCGAGCTGTCGGCATGGTGCATTCATGCGCCCTTTCACCGGCTCACCGGGGCAGAGGTCGTGTTGCACACCCACCAGCCCTGGACGGTGGCTCTCAATATGCTGAAGGACAACCGGCTGCTGAACGCCACCCAGACAGCGGTCTTCATGGCACGCGACATTGCCTATGACGACCACTACGATGGCACTGCCGACCTGCCCTCGGAAGGCGAGCGGCTGGCGCGAATCGCCGGTGACAAGCCGATTGTGTTCATGAAGAACCACGGGGTGATCACCACGGGCAAGACCGTTGCCCAGGCGTACAGGCGGCTTTACAAGCTCGAGCGGGCCTGCCGCACCCAGATGCTGGCCATGGCAACAGGACGCGAGTTGCAGGAAATCGACCCGGCGAGCGTGGCCAAAGTTCTGGCACCCGCCGAACTTGAAACACACTCAGGCGCTGACCGCGATCGCCTGTTCTTCGAGGCCATGATGCGGGTGGTGGATAGGGAACTGCCCGGGTATCGCTGACTGGAGCAGCCTTGGCTGGCCGGGGGCGATTTGTCTCCGGCAGCGTGAATGTGAAACAATCCCACGATCGTCCCGACGGAGCTCGCCATGGTGAGCAGCACTCCCCCTCCGCCTCCTGCTGGCGCCCGCTTGCAGCCCGCACCAGCGTTCAGACTGGCGTCATCGGCTCTGGGATTTCTGGGCTACGGCGTTCCCGATGCTGCGAGCCTGGAAACCGCGCTCAAGGCTTTTGCGCACGGCGAATCCACGCTCAAGGAGCTTGCGGTACGGCTCGGGTTCAAGCCTCCTCTGCCAGACACGATGGCTGCTCAGGTTATTACCGGCTGGCTCGATTCCGCCACCGGCCAGGTGTTCATTGCGCCAAGCGCCGGGTGGCAATCCCCGTCGGCCACCTGGAGACCCGCGCTCCGGGTCAACCCCGAATGGGTGGCGCCTTATCTGCCGGCCAAGCCGGTTCCTGTAAAGCCTGATCCTGCGCTGGCTTCGCCCGACCCCGCTGTACCGTCGCCGAAACCGCCACCGCCTGCCGGTGAGCGCGAAGGCCCCGACGAGCATGAGGCGCCAGAGCAGGAGGGCGAAGACTCTGCCTCGGGTCGGCCCGACCATCCGCAGCCGCCTGCAGACCCAGCCTGGTCGCTGGCGCGTGATCTGACCGACGCCGAATGGCTGGGCCTCAGAAAGGCGCTGGCGGCTGTTCATGATGGACGCGAAGCGGTCGCTGAACTCGCCAACGCTCTGGGCTTCAAGCCCCCGGTTGATGGTGAAGGCGCGGTGCCGGTTCTTCTTGGCTGGCTGAATGAGTCCACCGGCGCCGTGTTCGTGGCACCCCTGGGTTGGTCGCCCACTGATGGGGAGTGGAGCGTCATCGCCAAGCTGCCGCTCGATGCCACCAGGCCGCCCCCGCCTCCTGGCGATGATACCGACCCGTCGGGTGACATGACTCACCCGGTCGACCATGACGGTGCGCCCGATGAGGTCGTCATCGATCCCATCCGTGACGGCGATCCAGACCTGGATCCGGTGCCGAAAGATCCCCGTCCCGCTGACCCCCCTGCCGATTTGTCGCCGGGCCTTTCCAAGGGCCTGGTCAACGCGTTGGATTCCATCAGGATGATCGGTCATGCGCTGCGGGCGGGTGAGCCTGTTGAAGCGCGCCTCGATCTCGTCCAGGACCCGGTTTCCTCGGGCGCCAACACCCGGATCGAGTACGAATGGCGGGTCGGCGACAAGGTGATTGAGGGCGCCACCGGGCTCAAACTGCCGGCCATGCCGCTGCTCGCCGGGCGCGAAATCTCGCTCAAGATGTCGGTGGTGGATTCCGCCGGCGCTCCGGAGGTGGTAACCAGCATTCTGGGGGGTGATGAAACTGCGAAGCTGGTGGCTGGCCGCCTGATGCACTGGGCCAGGAAGGGCGCTGATGCGCCCGATCGTGAAGGGTCGTCCGCGACTGATGCGGACACGAGCCCGGGCGCTGCGGCGGCGGAACTTCGCGAGATGTCAGCCACCGATCGTTTTGAGGTCGAGGGCATCGATTTTCAGCGCTATGCGGTTCGTGCGTCGGCGCCGGCGGCGTCGGGAGAGGGCACTGCGGTGAATGTGGCCGATGTGCTTGCAACGCTCAAACTCGCACATGGCCGCAGCCTGAAGGCCGCCACCGATGGCGATGCGCAGGCGGGCGCTTCGGCGGCTGATCCGTTTCAGCTGATTGCGGCCGATGTCGATGGGAACGGTGTGGTCGATCGTGGAGACGCGCAGGCGCTTCTCGATGCCGTGGTTCATCGTGGGCAGGAGGGCGCAAGGGAGCGTTGGCTGTTTGTGCCGGAAGGTGCCAATCTGGCTGAGGTCTCCCGAAACAGGGTCACCTGGAATGAGCCGGCCGAGGGTGTGGCCGATGAATCGGCCGGCGGCGCGTCGCAGAACTGGATCGGTGTGATGGTGGGTGACATCGATGGCAGCTGGAAGCCTGACCTGACTGCAGTCGCCTACTGAGGCTGGGGCCAGGCGGTCCCGCTCGGGGCCCGTTCCTGCCCGGTCCGTGCCTCGCCGGGCCCCGATCGGGCCCCGATCGGGCCGCCGTTGGGCTGCAGTTGGGCCGCAGTTGCGCCGCAAGTCGGGCCAGATCCCGTGCCTCCCGCCCGGCGCCGCAAGCTCCCCTGGGGCCCGGGTTTGGTTGAATGCGGGCCTTCATATAATATCTCGAGGTTTTGCCGGAACCGGGCTCAACAACCTGGGTTTCAAACACGGCCCGCACCCAGCGGTGTCCGCAAGTCGCGTGGAAACACGCACGCGCTCGTTTGAGCGCCTCAAATGGGGTTTCATCATGCCAGTTGCAAATATCGACAAAGCAAAGATCGTTTCCGATTTTCAGCGCGACAAAGCCGATACCGGGTCGCCCGAGGTGCAGGTTGCGCTGTTGACCGCGCGCATCAATGAACTCACCGAGCATTTCAAGGCGCACGTCAAAGACCATCACTCGCGGCGAGGCCTTCTCCGCATGGTGAGCCGGCGACGCAAGCTGCTCGACTACCTCAAGGGCAAAAGCCCGGAGTCGTATAAGGCCCTGATCGGCCGGCTCGGTCTGCGCGGCTGACGCCCGCAAAAACCCGCAAGCGATCCTTGCGGGTTTTTCGTTTTTGCGGCGCCGCCAGCGTCGCTACAGACAAGGAAAACACAGTGTTCGAAATCGCAAAGAAGACCTTTCAGTGGGGTGGCAATACCGTCACCATCGAAACCGGCGAAATCGCCCGTCAAGCCAGTGGTGCCGTCATCGTCAACGTCGATGACACGGTGGTACTCGCCACGGTCGTCGCCGCCCGTAACCCGAAACCGGGTCAGGATTTTTTCCCGCTCACCGTCGACTACATCGAAAAGTTTTACGCTGCCGGTCGGATCCCTGGCGGCTTCTTCAAGCGCGAAGGCCGGCCCACCGAACGTGAAACGCTGATTGCCCGCCTCACCGACCGGCCGCTGCGGCCGCTCTTCCCGGACGGCTTCTACAACGAAGTTCAGGTCGCGCTCCAGGTCATGTCGCAGAACCCTGAGGTCGACAGCGACATTCCCGCCATGATTGGCGCCTCCGCCGCGCTGGCCATCTCCGGCATTCCCTTCAACGGCCCCATTGGTGCTGCCCGGGTGGGCTGGATAGACGGCGAGTACCGCCTGAATCCCAGCGCCGCCGATATGGCCCGCTCCAAGCTTGATCTGGTCGTGGCCGGCACCGACGCAGCGGTCCTCATGGTCGAGTCCGAGGCCCATGAGCTGCCGGAAGATGTGATGCTGGGTGCCGTGGTGTATGGTCACGAGCAGATGCAGACCGTGATTGACGCCATCAACGAGCTGGTTGAAATGGCGGGCAAGCCCGAGTGGGACTGGAAATCGCCGGAGCGTGATCAGGCGCTGGTCGCCCGGATCACCGAGCTTGCCGAGTCCGATCTGCGCGCGGCCTATCAGGTGCGCAACAAGCAGCAGCGCACCACGCAGCTGCGCGAGGTGAGCAGCAAAGTAGCGGCAGCGCTCGCCGAGCAAGCATCCGCCTCGGGTACCTCCGCTCCCGATGGCAACACGGTCTCGAACATCCTGTTTGACCTCGAATCGAAAATCGTGCGTGGCCAGATTCTGTCGGGCCAGCCGCGTATTGATGGGCGCGACACCCGTACAGTGCGCCCGATCGCCATCCGCACCAGCGTGCTGCCGCGAGTCCACGGCTCTGCGCTCTTTACGCGCGGTGAAACCCAGGCGCTGGTTGCGGCCACGCTGGGCACGTCGCGCGACGAGCAGATCATCGATGCGATCACCGGCGAATACCGTGAACGCTTCATGTTCAACTACAACATGCCGCCGTTTGCCACCGGTGAAACCGGACGCATGGGTTCGCCCAAGCGCCGCGAAATCGGGCACGGCAATCTGGCCAAGCGCGCCATCCGTCCCCTTCTGCCGTCGGCGGCTGATTTTGCGTATTCCCTGCGAGTGGTGTCCGAGATTACGGAATCAAACGGTTCGTCCTCCATGGCGTCGGTGTGCGGTGGCTGCCTCGCGCTGATGGATGCCGGTGTGCCGGTCAAGGCGCACGTGGCGGGTGTGGCCATGGGCCTGATCAAGGATGGCGGGCGCTTCGCGGTGCTCACCGACATTCTGGGTGATGAGGATCATCTCGGCGACATGGACTTCAAGGTGGCTGGCACTGAAGCCGGTGTCACGGCGCTGCAGATGGACATCAAAATCCAGGGCATCACCCGCGAGATCATGCAGGTGGCGCTTGCGCAGGCGCGTGAAGGTCGTCTGCACATCCTGGGCAAGATGCGTGAGGCGATGGGCGGAGCGCGTACCGAGCTGTCCGATTTCGCGCCGCGCATGTACACCATGAAGATCAATCCCGAGCGGATCCGTGATGTGATCGGCAAGGGCGGCGCCACCATCCGCCAGATCACCGAAACCACCGGCACCCAGATCGACATCCAGGATGACGGCGCGATCACCATCGCCGCAGTCGATGGCGCAGCCGCTGCCCGTGCGCGCAAGATGATCGAAGACCTCACCGCCGAGGTTGAGATCGGTCGCATTTACGAAGGTACCGTCCTCAAGATTCTTGATTTCGGGGCCATCGTTCAGGTGATGCCGGGTCGTGACGGTCTGCTGCATGTTTCCCAGATCGCCAATGAGCGGGTGAACCAGGTCTCCGATTACGTGAAGGAAGGCCAGATTGTTCGCGTCAAGGTCATTGAAGCCGACGACAAAGGGCGTTTGCGCCTGTCAATGAAGGCGGCTGCGGCGGATGATGCGGCGGCGGCAGCGGCCCCCCAGCAGCCTGCAAGCTGAGGCGGCTTGAGCGAGTGCTGCCCGCGCAGGTGGGTGGCGCTCGCTGCACTACAGCGCGCGCAGCGACGCGCTAATCGCGCGGATACCAGCGGCTGTCGTCAGTCTGTTCGGCGCGGCCGTCTTCGCGCAGCTTGAGCAGATGCGCAAGCAGAGAACGTTTGGCCGCTCCCCACAGCACCTTGGGCGTGTCGTCGTAGGCGACCTCCACCAGGTCATCGAGCGTGCCACGCGGCCGTGCATGCAGCGCGGCAAACACCTTGCTCTCGCGCTTGAGCCGGTGCGCAATCAGGCGGTCAATCTCGAGCTTGGCACGACCCAGCACGTGCCCATGTGCGGGCAGGATGGTGTCGAACCGCTCACCCTTCAGGCGTTCCAGCGAAGCCAGGTAATCGCGCATGTTGCCATCGGGCGGCATGATCACGGTGGTGGAGCCGTTGAGGATGTGGTCACCCGACAGCAGAAGCTCGTCCTCTTCCATCAGCAGGCAGAGATGATGTTCGGTGTGCCCAGGCGTGTGGAGGGCGCGCAGTGTGGTGTTGCCCGCCGTGATGCGATCGCCGTCGTGCAGTGTGCGGTCAGGCACCCATTTCCACTCGGGTGCGAAATCGGGACCGGTGGGACGGCCAAACGTGGGCGCACCCGTCAGTGACTGCAGAACGGCTGCGCCGGGCACATGGTCCTGGTGGGCATGCGTACAGAGGATGGCTTTGAGTCCGCTTCCCACCAGGGCGTGAATGCGGGCGATGTGCGCAAAATCGTCCGGACCCGGGTCAATCACCAGATAGTCGCCTGGCGTGCCGATGATGTAGCAGTTGGTTCCAGGACCCGTCATGCGGCCTGGGTTGGGGGCGGTCAGTCGCCACAGGTTTTTCAGAAGCTGAACCGGGTGTTCATGCTGCCAGTCGAGGCTGTGCAGAGGGCGGCCGTCAGGCACCACCAGTTCGAGTTCACCGTAGGGCGGTTCGTCCTCGCAGAAGCGCTCTATTCGCCCCTGCATCAGGCCTGCGCGCGGTGAACTGGTCCATACCGCGGCTTGATGGCGGCAATGATCGATGGCCTGCGCGACCGAACTGAAGCGGGAGAGCTGCCGCAGTGTCCGGATGGTCGGGAAGATCATCTCGAAGTCGCCACGCTCGTGGCGGGCCAGCGCGTCTGCGGGGGCGACCCAGGTAGGTTCGAACTGTTCGTTACCGTCGGCCGATGGATGCTGACCGTCGGGCATGCGTGCGATGAAGAACCTTGCATCAAAGCGGCGCGGAAGGTCCCGGTCGGCGATCCAGTGGCTGAACCACCACACATGGTCGAGGGCGAGCTTCCAGCCGTGCGAACCGATTTGCGCGACGAGATCGCCGTCATGCGCTCGGTCAAGGCGGGCTGCCGCCGTGGGAGGAACAGGCTCACCGTCGGCGGTGCTTGCGAGCAGGATGCCGAGTTCCTCGAAGGCCTCGCGAACCGCTGCCGTGGCGTAGCTCAGAACCTCGTCATGCTGATCGGGCCGGCTGCGGCTCACCGCACGTGCGGTGGTGGATTGGTCGGCTTCATCGAGCGCACCGCCAGGAAAGACGTAGGCGCCAGGCGCGAAGCTCGCGTGGGGCGAGCGTCGGGTCATGAGCACTTCGATGCCCGGCGCGGCATCTCGCAGCAGCAGGATGGTGGCGGCGGGCCGAAGCGGCGCGGGCTCGCGCCACGCATGCAGTTGCTGGGCGGGTCTCACCATGGCGGAGGGTCCTAGGAGTGCGGGCTGCGATATGGGTCAGAAGCTTTGGCCTTCGCGGGCACGCGCGACGAGCGACTCGGGCGGCTGGAAACGGTCGCCGTACTGAGCCGCCAGTTCCTGGGCGCGCTCGGTAAAACGGGCCGTCCCGACATGGTTGATGAACTGGAGGCTGCCTCCTGCCCATGCCGGGAAGCCCCAGCCAAAAATCGATCCGATGTTGGCATCGCGAACTGATTCGAGTACGCCTTCATCGAGACAACGCACGGTTTCGAGCGCCTGGATGTAAAGAAGGCGCTCGCGGATATCGTCATGCGAGGGCTGACGCTTGGCTCCGCGGGCAAAAACACTGAGTCCGCTCCATAGCGTCTTGGGGCCGTCTGCCGGATAGTCGTAAAAGCCCGCGCCCCAGGCGCGGCCCAGGCGCTTGTAGCCGTGGGACATCTTCTCCAGAACGTACACCGCCGACTCGGGCATACGGCGTGATTTCACCCGGTGGACGTGGCGCTGGACCCGAACGATGGATTTTGCGCTGGCCGCTGCGGCCTGGGGCTGCGCGTGAGGGTGTGAATGCGATGTGGCATCGGAATGCGCATGGCCGTGGGCGTGGTCATAGCTATGTTCGTGAGCGTGCGCATGTCCGTGATCGTGCGCGTGGTCGTGCGCATGGTCATGAGCGTGGTCATGAGCGTGGTCATGAGCGTGGTCATGAGCGTGGTCATGAGCGTGGTCGTGCGCATGGTCGTGAGCGTGGTCGTGAGCGTGTGAATGCCCATGATCATGGTCGTGCCCGTGACCATGCCCGTGACCATGCCCGTGATCGTGCCCGTGATCGTGTCCGCACGTCGCGCTGTGCTCATGCTCATGCGCATGCCCGGCCGCCTCGCGTTCGAGGTCGGCGAGTTCCTGATGCAGCACATCATCCGCCAGCTTCAGGGACACTTCATCGAGCACAGCGAGCGGGCCAACCGGCATGCCCGCCTGTACCGCAATGTTCTCGATCATGGCGGGTGGAACGCCTTCGCCGAGGAGCGCAAGCCCCTCGTTGACGAAGCTGCCGAATACCCGGCTGGTGTAGAAGCCGCGCGAGTCGTTGACGACGATGGGCGTTTTGCCGATGGCCTGCACGAAATCAAAAGCCTGCGCGAGGGTTTCGGCCGATGTTTTGTCACCCTTGATGATTTCCACCAGTTCCATGCGATCAACCGGCGAAAAGAAGTGCAGGCCGATGAAACGCTCAGGCCGCGCGCTTGCGCGTGCCAGCCCCGAGATGGGCAGGGTGGAGGTGTTGGATGCAACGATGGCACCCGGCTTCAGGACGGCTTCGGCCTCGCGTGTGACCTGCGCCTTCAGGTCACGATTCTCGAATACCGCTTCAATCACCAGATCGCAGTCGCGCAGATCGTCGACGCTGGCGCTGGGAATGATGCGATCCAGTACGGCCTGCGCGTCGGCCACGCTCATCCGGCCCTTTTCGACCCGCTTGGCAAGCAGGCGGCCGCTCACCTCCCGCCCGGCCGAGGCCTTCTCAAGCGAGACGTCCTTGAGCACACACGGAATGCCACGGCTCGCGCAGGCCCACGCGATGCCTGCGCCCATCATGCCGGCGCCGAGTACACCCACCCGGGCAGGCTTCCAGCGAGCCGGTTCGCTGGGACGGCTGGCACCCGACTTCAGCTCGTTCATCTGAAAGAACAGGGTGCTTATCAAGTTCTTGGCCACCTGCCCCGTGGCCAGGCGCGTGAGCCAGCGCGATTCAATTCGCATCGCAGTGTCGAAGTCGACCTGGGCACCCTCGACCGCGCACGCCATGATTGCGCCGGGTGCCGGGTAATTGCCCTGCGTTTTCTGTTGCAGGATGGCCGGCGCGATGGGCAGCACCGAAGCAATGGCCGGGTTGGACGGCGTGCCGCCTGGAATCCGCCACTTGGGGTCGTCCCAGGGCTGCCGGGGGGCGGGATTGGCAGCTATCCAGGCGCGCGCGGCGGGTAGCAGTTGGTCAGCGCTGGCCACAACGGAGTGAATCAGACCCGCCGCCAGCGCTTCGGCGGGCTTCATGCGGCGACCCTCGCTCAAGATGGGGAGAGCCGCCTGAAGCCCGACCAGTCGGACCGTTTTGGTGATGCCGCCCGCGCCGGGCAGGAGACCCAGCGTGACTTCGGGAAAACCGATCTGAATGCGCGGGTCATCGACGCAGATGCGCTGATGGCAGGACAGAGCCAGTTCAAGGCCGCCTCCCAGGGCGCTACCACCTATCGCTGCCACGACCGGTCGGCCAAGCTGTTCGAGGCGCCGGAAGGACGCCTTGACTCCCTGGAGGGATTCGTAGAAAGCGGCCCCGTCTTCGGGTTGCACCGAGGCGAGCGCCCGCAGATCGCCTCCAGCGAAAAAGGTGCTCTTGGCCGAAGCGAGGATCACGCCGGCGATGCGGTCGCGCTCGCTCTCAAGACGGGTCACGGCGGAGGCCAGGTCGGCCATGAACTCGGCGCTCATCATGTTGACCGCCTGCCCGGGCGTATCAAGCATCAGGGTGACGATGTGGTCGGTGCCGTACTCGAAGCGGATGGTGGACATGGTTTGGGGTCGGTAGGGGTAAGAGGTGACTGGAGCGGTCAGCCTTTGATGATAACCCCCGCCGCCCGTGGACAGGATCAGGATGCGCGAGCTGGCGAGCCGGCTGCGGCTCGAGGAGCGGCTTCGCCGATCCGGCCTGGTTTACCGAACAGGAATCCCTGGACTTGTTGAAATCCGATCCGGCGCGCCCATTCCAGGGCCTGGCTCGATTCGATCCGGCTCGCGCAGGCATCGATGCCAGGTGCCCGGCAGTGATCCAGCAGCATCTGGATGCTTCGGTGAGAAAGGGGCTGTTCCTGGCCGGTTTCGGCCAGCGCCATGTCGAGCTTGATGGCGACGGGTCTGAGGCTGAGAACCTCCGGCATCCAGACCGGGACTTGAGAGAGGCCGCCCAGCACCATCCGGGTGCCCAGTTCGCGCGCGTGCTCGAGCAGCTCGGCAGCGGCGCCGGCGCCGCGTCCGATATGTCGTGCATTGACCTCGATCCTGAGCGCCTGAGCGGCTGAAGGCTGGGCCCTGAGGAGCCGGATCGCCTGTCGCTGAAAGCGACGGTCGTAGAGCGATTCAGCGTTGAGTTTCATCACCAGGAATGGCTGCCCTGGAGACAAGGGGGGAGGCTTCGCACGGGTCAGCCAATCGAGCGCGCAGCGCATCACCCAGAGATCGATCTGGGTTGCCAGGCCCAGCCGTCGGGCGGCTGGCAGAAACTCCGAAGGACGCCTCTCGCGGCCACTGTCGTCTCTCAGTCGCAGCAGCCACTCGGCGCCTATCCTCGGGAGACCGGTACCGCTGGCGTGGACTCCCTGCTCGAGGAGTTCAAGACCAGGACACCCGGCTTGACGGTGCAGATGCGACAGTACCGACAGGAGCGAAGGTTCGATCAACTTGCCCGGTGTACGCTCTCCCGACTTGAACCGGGCGCAGTCGTGGTCGGCCGCATCGATTGCGGCGTCGGGGCTGATTGTCGGATCCAGGCCAATGCAACCTGCGCTGAACTGGATGGCAAACTCGTGTGAGAAATGTCTGAAAGGCGTGGCGTCCAGGCTTTGCTTGAGCCTTCGAATCCAGGCATCACAGTCTGCCGCGACCGGGCCGACCAGTGCGACCACGAATTCATCGCCACCCACGCGTGCAGCGCAGTCCGCAGGCTGCAGCTGCTGTCGCAAACGGGTTGCGAACTGCCGCAATACCGAATCGCCGGCTGCGTGCCCAAACACGTCGTTGATCTGCTTGAAGCCATCCAGATCAATGAAGACGAGACTGGCCGGGCGCGCAGCACTGCCAGCGATCAAGTCGGCAAGTGGCTGTTGCAGGCCGCGACGATTCGTCAGGCCCGTCAGCGGGTCATGCAGAGCGGCAAACCGCAGCCGTGTCTCAGTTCGTCTGATGGCGCTCACGTCCTCGACCCAGCCGCGGGTGCCGTCTGTGCCGCGACGGGCACGCAGCAGCAGCGTGCGGCCATCGGGCAGGCTGCAGTCCGCGCGGGCAAATGCGCCGCGGCGAGCCTCGGCCATTGCCTGGGTGGCCGACGCGCCCATCAGCCGCCCCAGTGTGAGCGGGCGGCGAGCATGAGGACGGGTGTGAAGCGCCAGCAGCCGCGCAAATACCGAGTCGAACCGGCTCAGGCAGCCCCGGTCCGTGGCAACAAAGGTTCCGATGGGTCCGGCCGGCGGGTGCCCGGAAACTGGCTCGCGCGCTGAGCGGCGTCGCTCGGCAATGATTGGATGGGAGGCGGAACGCTCGGGCATGACAGACGCACTTCGCTCGGTAACGAAGGGCGATGGTAGGCGCTCTGCGCAGGGCGGGCGCAGGCGTTCCGACCGAAGGACCGCGATCGCTGGTGGGCGGCAGCGCACCGCCGCCGTGTGGGCCTCAGAGCCGCTCGACGATGGTGGCGATGCCCATGCCTCCGCCCACGCAGAGGGTGATCAGGCCGCGCTTGAGCGAGCGCCGCTCAAGCTCGTCGATGAGGGTGCCCAGCAGCATGGCGCCGGTTGCGCCCAGCGGATGACCCATGGCGATCGAGCCACCATTTACATTGATTTTTTCTTCAGGTACGCCGAGTTCCTGCATGAAACGAAGCGGCACGGCAGCGAAAGCCTCGTTGACCTCGAACAGATCGATATCGGCGATCGTGAGGCCGGCCTTCGCCAGCGCCTTCCGGGTGGCAGGCATCGGGCCGGTCAGCATGATGGTGGGGTCGGTGCCGGTGAGGGCAGTGGCGACGATCCGGGCGCGTGGCGAGAGGCCGAGCGTGCGCGCAGCCGTTTCGTTGCCGATCAGGACCAGCGCTGCGCCATCGACGATGCCCGAAGAATTCCCCGCGTGATGAACATGACGGATGCGTTCGACCTGCGGGTATTTGCGCAGCGCCACCGCATCGAAGCCCATCTGTCCCATTTTTTCGAAGGAGGGCTTCAGTTGCCCCATTGCCTCGAGCGAAGCGTCGGGCCGGATGGTTTCGTCGTGATCGAGTATGGTGAGACCGATCTCATCGTGCACCGGGACGATTGAACGCTTGAATCGCCCCTCCGCGCGCGCGGCGGCCGCCAGCCGATGCGAGCGCACGCCCCATTCGTCGACCTGTTCCCGCGACCAGTCGTCGAGCGTGGCGATCAGGTCGGCACCAATGCCCTGAGGGATGAACGAGGTGTCGAGATTGGTTTCGGGGTCCATCATCCAGGCGCCGCCGTCACTGCCCATGGGCACACGTGACATGGATTCGACGCCGCCCGCCACGATCAGATCTTCCCAGCCGGAACGCACCTTCTGGGCGGCCAGATTCACCGCCTCGAGCCCTGAGGCGCAGAACCGGTTGATCTGCACGCCCGACACCTTGAGATCCCAGCCGGCCGCGAGCGCGGCGGTCTTGGGGATGACTGAGCCCTGATCACCCACCGGTGACACACAGCCCAGCACCACGTCTTCGACCAGCGAGGTGTCGAGGTCATGGCGGGACTGAAGCGCATGCATCAGGGTGGTGAGCAACTTGACCGGCTTGACCTCGTGCAGCGAACCGCTGGACTTGCCGCGGCCGCGCGGCGTGCGGATGGCATCGAAGACAAAGGCCTCGGACATGACGGTGCTCCAGGTTGACGTAGACGGAGAGATCGGGCGCAATGCTGACCCGCTTCATTTCCAATCTTACAACCGTTGCCACCGGAGCCGCCGATGCTGGAACGCAAGCTGTTCAACGAAGACCACGCGATGTTTCGCGATTCGGTTCGCCGCTTCCTCGAAAAGGAGGCCCTTCCTTTTCATGCCGCCTGGGAAGAGCAGGGCTATGTTGACCGGGAAATCTGGCGCAAGGCGGGCGAGAATGGCTTTCTCTGCAGTTCCATCCCCGAGGAGTGGGGCGGCCCGGGCGCCGATCGGCTGTATTCAGTGATCGTGATGGAGGAGATCGCGCGGGTCAACGCCACCGGGCTGGGGTTTGTGCTCCACTCCGAGATCGTGGCCCCCTATCTTCTGCGCTATGGTACCGAGGAGCAGAAGCGGCGCTATCTGCCCAAGATGGCCTCTGGCGACATGATCGGTGCCATCGCCATGAGTGAGCCAGCGGCCGGCTCAGACCTCCAGGGTGTTCGCACCACCGCGCTCCGCGATGGTGACCACTATGTGCTGAACGGCTCCAAGACTTTCATCACCAACGGCTGGCACGCTGATCTGGTGGTGGTGGTCGCCAAGACCGACCCTGCAGCCGGTGCCAAGGGCACCAGCCTGTTTTTGATCGAACGCGGCATGCCAGGGTTTGACAAGGGTCAGCGATTGAAGAAGGTGGGGCTGAAGGCGCAGGACACGTCCGAGTTGTTCTTCAACGATCTCCGGGTGCCGGCTTCTCAGCTGCTCGGAAAAGAGAACCAGGGCTTCATCTACCTGATGCAGGAGTTGCCCTGGGAGCGCATGCAGATTGCAATCGGTGCGGTGGAAAGCGCACAGGCCGCGATCGACTGGACGGTCGACTACGTTAAAAACCGGAAAGTGTTCGGCACCACGGTGTCGAGCTTTCAGAACACGCGTTTCCGGCTTGCCGAGCTGCAGACGGAAGTGCAGATCGCGCGGGTATTCGTCGATCGCTGTCTGGAGGCGCTCCTCGAGGACAAGCTCGATACCGCGACCGCCTCCATGGCCAAGTACTGGTGCAGCGACCTTCAGGGCAAGGTGCTTGATGAGTGCGTCCAGCTCCACGGCGGTTATGGCTTCATGTGGGAATACCCGGTTGCGCGCGCCTGGGCCGATGCCCGGGTGCAGCGAATCTATGGCGGGACCAACGAGATCATGAAGGAGCTGATCACCCGCTCGATGGGGCTGGCAGCACCGAAGTGAGCACGGGAATCTTTGACGCCCGGCAGCCCCGTCGATAGACTCGCCGCACATCATTGAAGCCGCGCGCCGACTGCGCGGTTTCAGTGCCAATCAACAGCGGGGCGCTGGCGTTGCCGGCAGCCGAAGCGGGATCCGGGAGACATGGAGTTTCTGCAACTGGCGATCGGTGGCGTCGCAATGGGCTGCATCTACGCCCTTATTGCGCTCGGTTTCGTGCTGATCTACAAAGCCACCGAAGTCGTGAATTTCGCGCAGGGCGATGTGATGATGCTCGGCGCCTTTGTCGCTTTCACCTTCGCAAGCCTCTGGCAGCTGCCCTTTGCCCTGGCGGTGCTGATGACGATCGCGGTGCTGGTGCTGGTGGGCGCGGTCTTTGATCGCTTCCTGCTGCGACCCATCATCGGGCAGCCGACCTTTTCCGCGGTCATGGTCACGATTGGCATTGGGTTTGTCGCGCGGGGCGTGGCCACCATGGTGCCAGGTTGGGGGACCGATACCCACGCGCTCAAGGCGCCCTGGTCGGATGGCACGATACAGCTCGGCACCCTGGTGATCTCCACCGATGATCTGGCAATCATTGTGCTCACTGCGGCGCTCTGCGTGGTGTTGTGGCTTTTCTTCAGCCGCACCCGGATCGGCATTGCCATGCAGGCCAGCTCGCAGAATCAGCTGGCAGCCTATTACATGGGCATTCCGGTGCGTCGCATCAATACGCTGATCTGGGGCATCTCCGCCGGCATCGCGGCCTTCGCAGCGGTATTGCTCGCGCCTGTCACCTTCGTTCACTCCAACATGGGGTTCGTCGGGCTGAAGGCGTTTCCCGCCGCAGTGGTGGGAGGCTTTGGCAGCATTCCCGGCGCAATCGTCGGCGGTCTGATCATTGGTCTCGTGGAAGCGTTCGCGGGCTTTTACCTGCCCGAAGGATTCAAGAGCGTGGCCGCTTACGTGGTGGTGCTGATCGTGCTGGTGGTTCGGCCATCGGGCATCTTTGCCGAGATGCGGCGCAAGAAGGTCTGAGCGAGATTCGGCATGCGATTCGTCTTCAAGACCCGCTACGAACAGGACCTGCAGCTGTTTCGCGACCGCACGGAAGCGGGCTGGTACGGGCTTCTGATGGTGCTGCTGCTGGCTGCTCCGTTTGTCGTTCCAGAATACTGGCGCGCTCAGCTGGTGTTCATCTACATCTGGGGCATCGTCGGCTTTGGCCTCATGCTGCTCAGCGGTTTTACCGGTCAGCTCTCCATGGGGCATGCGGCTTTTCTTGCGATTGGAGCCTATACCGAAACCCTTTTGCAGGCAGCCGGCTGGCCGTTTCTGTTGAGCGCACCCGCGTCTATCCTGCTGGCGGCGGCGGCAGGCATGCTGATTGGATTGCCTGCGCTTCGCCTGACCGGCATTTATCTCGCCATCGCCACGCTTGCTTTTGGCTTCATCGTCGAGGAAGTTCTTGCGCGCTGGGAGTCGCTCACCGCCGGCAATTCAGGGCTGATGGTGCCACCGCTCAATCTGGCCGGATCACCGCTCACCAACTCGAACGGCTTTTACTACGTGTGCCTGGCCTCCATCGTGCTGGTGGCGCTGGCCGTGAGAAACCTGTTGCGTGCCCCGACCGGGCGCGCCTTCATCGCCATCCGCGACTCTGAAATCTCGGCCCAGAGCATGGGCGTCAATCTGGCCCGCTACAAGACGCTCAGCTTCGCGCTGTCGGCGGGCATCACGGGTCTGGCTGGCGCGCTCTACGCGCATCAGATCCGCTTCATCAGCCCCGAGCAGTTCACGCTGTTCCTGTCGATCGAATTTCTGATGATGATCGTGATCGGCGGCATGGGCTCGCTTCACGGCGCGGTGTTCGGGGCGGTGTTCATGATTGTCCTGCCCGAACTCATAGCCATCACCAAAGACTACCTGCCGCAGGCGGTCGCCGAGCAGACCGGGCTCAAGTCCACGGTGTTTGGTGTGCTCATGATTCTGTTCGTGCTGTTCGAGCCGCTGGGGCTGTACGGCAGATGGGTCAAGATCCGCACCTGGTTCTCGCTCTTTCCCATGTACAAGGCGGGCATGTTCCGGCGCCAGAAGTCGTATCAGAAGTCGGAGCGGGTGCACTGATGGAACTGCTGCGCGTTGAGCAACTCACCAAGCGCTTTGGCGGCCTCACAGCCGTCGACGACGTGAGCTTTGGCGTGCGCGAAGGCGAGATTTACACCATCATCGGCCCCAACGGCGCTGGCAAGACCACCATCTTCAACCTGGTGAGCCTCATCTACCCGGCGAGTGCCGGACGGATCGTCTGGCGCGGTGAAGACCTCACGGCTCTGGCGCCCGATCGTGTGGTCTCGCGCGGCATTGGTCGCACCTTCCAGAACATTGAGCTGTTCGAGCACGCCACCGTGCTTCAGAACCTGTTGATTGGCTGCCATGCGCAGGCTCAGTCGAATTTCATCGCAGAGATGCTTTTTCTGCCTTCGGTGCGGCGGCGCGAGGTCGAGCATCGTCGGCGGGTCGAGAAGATCATCGATTTTCTGGACCTGCAGGTGCATCGGGACAGTCGGGTCGCGGGCCTGCCCTATGGGGTTCGCAAGGTGGTGGAGCTTGCTCGCGCACTCTGCGCCCAACCCAGGCTGCTGCTGCTCGATGAGCCTTCGTCGGGACTCAATGTTGAAGAAACCGACGACATGGCTTACTGGATCCAGGACATTCGCGATCTGCTGGGCATTACCGTTCTCATGGTCGAACACGACATGAGTCTGGTGTCGCGGGTGTCAGACCGGGTGCTGGCGGTGAATTACGGCAAGGTGCTGGCCGAGGGTTCGCCTTCGGAGGTTCAGTCACACCCCGATGTGATCGCGGCCTATCTCGGAGACTGAGCGCGTGACCGACAACGTGATCCTGCGACTGTCCAATATCGAGTCAAGTTATGGCCCGGTACAGGCTATTCGCGGCGTGAGCCTGGAGGTTCAGCGCGGCGCCATCGTGACTGTCCTGGGGGCCAATGGCGCAGGCAAGACCACCATTCTGAAAACCATCTCCGGAATCATTGATCCGCAGAAGGGCTCGGTTTGGTTCGATGGCGAAGACATCCAGTGCCGCGACCCCGATTGGGTGGTGCGACGCGGAATCAGCCATGTGCCTGAAGGGCGCGAGGTGTTTCCCATGCTGTCGGTGCGCGACAACCTGCTGATGGGTGCCTTCACGCGCAGAGATTCGGCGGGCGTGGCCGCCGACATCGAACGGATGTACGGTTACTTCCCCATCCTGCGTGAACGCGCAGCCCAGGAGGCCGGGCAGTTGTCGGGCGGCCAGCAGCAGATGCTGGCCATTGCGCGCGCGCTCATGTCGCGGCCCAAGCTGCTTCTTCTCGATGAGCCCAGTCTGGGGCTGAGTCCCAAGCTCACCAAGGAAATCTTCGCGATCGTCAAACGGGTCAATCGCGAGGAGGGCACCACCATGCTGCTGGTCGAGCAGAACGCGAGCATTGCGCTGGCTACTGCCGATTTCGGCTATGTGCTCGAAGTGGGCAGGGTGGTGATGGGAGACAGCTGCGAGGCGCTGCTGCGCAAAGACGATATCCGCGAGTTTTATCTGGGCATGAAGTCGGAGTCGGCTCGCGGCGAGCGACGCTGGAAGAAGAAGAAACAATGGCGATGACGGCAACCCAACCGGCGCGTCCGCAGGGCGAGACCATCGGTCAGAAATTCTGGCATGCGGTGAATTTGCGTGGCGACCGGATCGCGCTCCGTCAAAAGGTGCTGGGCATCTGGGAAGAGCAATCGTGGCGCGAACTCGGCGCTCATGCCCGCAGAATCGCCATGGCGCTGGCAGCCGACGGGCTGCAGCCCGGTGAGGTGGCATCCATTCTCGCCAACACCCGCCGCGAGTGGAGCTACGCCGACTACGGCATTCTGCTGGCAGGGGGCGTATCGAGCGGCATCTACCCCACCGATGCGGCGTCGCAGGTCCACTACCTGTGCGCAGACTCCGCCACCCGGGTGCTGTTTGTTGAAGACGATGAGCAGCTGGACAAGGTGCTCGAGGTCCGTGACCGGCTGCCGCTATTGCGCAGGGTGGTGGTGTTCGACATGGAAGGGCTTGAGCGCCTCGATGACCCGATGGTGATGAGTCTGGAGGCCTTTGAAGCGCGCGGCGCGGCGCATGACCAGGGCAATCCGCAGGAATTCGAGCGCCGGCTTGCCTCGCGCAGCCAACACGATCTGGCGATTCTGATTTACACCTCGGGCACCACCGGCAAGCCCAAGGGCGCGATGCTTTCGCACTGGAATCTGCGTTCCGTGATGGAACGGTTCGCCCCCGAGCTTCCTGCCGACGAGAACGACGACAAGATGGCGTTCCTGCCGCTCTGCCATATTGCCGAGCGAATGATTGGTCAGTTTCTGTCGCTGGAAACCGGGGCGCGGCTGAACTACGTTGAAAACCCCGAGACCATCGCCGAGAACATCCGCGAGATCGCACCGTCCATCATTCTGTGCGTGCCACGGGTCTGGGAAAAATTCTATTCGGCGGTCTCCATCCGGCTGCGTGAGGCCACACCCCTGCAACGCTGGGCCTACGGTGTGGCAATCACCCTGGGCTACCGCGTGGCGGATCGAAAGCTTGCTGGTCAGTCAGTGGGGCCAGGGCTCGCGGCGGCCTTCGGGCTCGCGCGGTTTCTGGTCCTCAACAACATCCGCAAGGCGATCGGTGTGAACCGCATGCGATGGGCAATCAGTGGTGCGGCGCCGATTTCGCCCGAACTCATTCGCTGGTATCACGCCCTGGGTGTGCCGCTCTTCGAAGGCTGGGGCATGTCCGAAACCACCGCAGGGGGCTCGCTCAATCTTCCGGGCGCGATCCGTCTGGGTTCGATCGGTCGCCCGCAGCCCTGGCTTGAAATGAAGCTTTCGCCAGAGGGTGAAATCCTGATCCGTGGCGACAACGTCTTCATGGGTTATCTCAACCAGCCCGACAAAACTGCCGAGGCCCTTGACGCGGACGGATGGTTGCACACGGGCGATGTGGGCACGGTGGATGGTGACGGCTTTTTCCGGATAACCGACCGGATGAAGGACATCATCATCACGGCAGGCGGCAAGAACATCACACCGTCAGAAATTGAAAACGAGCTCAAGTTTTCCCCCTACATCACCGACGCGGTGGTGATAGGCGACCGGCGCGCGTTCCTCACTGCGCTCGTGATGATTGATCACGAAAATGTCGAGCGCTTTGCACAGGAACTCAATGTCCCGTTCACCAACTTCCAGAGCCTCTGCCGAACCCGCGAGGTACAGGACCTGATTCAGGGCGAACTCGACCGGGTGAATGCCAAATTTGCCCGCGTGGAGCAGGTGAAGAAGTTTCGCCTGATTGAACACAAGCTCACCGCGGAAGACGAGGAGCTCACGCCCACCATGAAGCTCAAGCGCAAGCTCGTCAATGAAAAGTATCGTGATCTGATTGAATCGATGTACTCTGCAAAATCCTGAAGGAGACAACCACCATGAATTCACGCAGACAGTTTCTTGAACTCGGTGCAGCGGGCGGCGTACTCGCAGCGGTGCCCGCTTCCAGCGCCTGGGCCGATCAGGGCGTCACTCGCGACCAGATCGTGATCGGGTCTATCCAGGATTTGTCAGGCCCGCTGGTCACGCTGGGCAAGCCCATTCAGAACGGCATGATCATGCGGGTTGAGCAGATCAACGCGGACGGCGGCATTCATGGCCGCAAGATCCGTCTGGTGGTTGAGGATTCGGGCTACGACCCGCGCAAGGCGGTGCTTGCAGCGCAAAAGCTGCTTACCCAGGACCGAATTTTTTCCATGATCGGTTCGCTGGGCTCTGTGGTGTCGCTTGCCACCATCCCTCTGGTGATCGAGAAGAACGTTGCCCACCTGTTTCCCACGACCGCGCATCACGGCAACTTTGATCCCTTTCACAAACTGAAATTTGCCATCTCCACGCCTTATCCGAACAGCACGGCGCTCGGCATCAAGGAGGTTGTAAAGCTTTCGGGTGCCAAGCGTATCGGCATCCTCTATCAGGATGATGAATACGGGCTTGAGGTGCTGCGGGGTACTGAGACGGCATTGAAGGAGTTGGGCCTCGCGCTGGTTGAGCGCACCACCTACAAGCGTGGCGCAACCGACTTTGCCTCGCAGATGCAGCGGCTGCGCGCAGCCAACCCCGACCTGATCGTTCTGGGCACCATCGTGCGCGAGACCATCGGTGCGATGGCCACTGCGCGGCGCCTGGGCTACACAGGTCAGTTCTTCGGCAGCCAGGCTGCGTACATGCCTGCGGTGCCCAAGGCGGGCGGTGCGGCGGTGGAAGGTCTCTTTGCGATCAGTGAAACGCCGGTGCCGTACCGGGACGATCCTGGCAACACCCGCGCGCTCAACGAATGGATGGATGCGTTCAAGGCTCGCTTCAAGGAAGACGCCGAGCTGTGGGCGGCCACCGGCTGGATGATGATTGACATCTTCGTGCGCGCGGCTGAGCGCGCGGGGCCCAAGCTCACCAGTGACTCGCTGGTGAAGGCGCTTGAAGACAATCCCTATCCGCGCGGCTTCCTGGGTAATCCTGAGTTCACCTTTGGTCCCCAGAAGCGTCTGGGCAACGACCAGACGCGTCTTGCGCAAATCCAGGGCGGGCGCTGGAAGACGGTGTCCGACTTCCTGCGCTGAGGCACGGCGCACTCTTGCGGTCTCTCACCCGGAAAATACGATCCGGGTGAGGGGGCGCAAGGGGTTGACGAAACGATTTACTAACCTATCGCGAACACTGCAGATCCGGTTGCGATCAGCGTGTGGTGTTCGTTTTCCAGACGCATTTGCAGCGACGCAGTGCGTTCACCCATTCGCAGTACGCGCGCGGAAGCCGCAAACCGCTCGCCCAGGCCTTTCTCGAGATAGTCGATTCGCAGATCCACCGTGTGGGTGCGAGCCAATCGCGCAAATACCTGCTCTGGAGCAGTGTCGCGATGCCGTTCGATGAACGCGAGCATGACTGCGAGTCCCGCTGCTGAGTCGAGCGCGGTGGCAATGACGCCGCCGTGAAGCTGGCCGTGGACGAAGTGCCCAACCAGCTCCGGCCGCATGTCAAAGGCAAGAACGGGCTCATGTGGTTCGAGTGATTTGACCCGGATGCCGAGCACCGCGTTGAAGCGGATTCGCTCCTCGAAAGTGTCGATCACCTTGCGCGACAGCCAGGCCGCACGCTCGGCGGGGTTCTGCGGCAGATCGGCCAACAGGCTTGATGTGTTCATTGGGCGGTCAGGTGCGGGACAGCAGGCCCATGGTTTTGGAGATGATGCCCAGCATCACCTCATCGGCGCCGCCGCCAATCGATGCGAGCCGGGAGTCGCGCCAGTGGCGATTGACCGAGGTTTCCTCGATGTAGCCCATGCCTCCCCAGAACTGCAGACACCAGTCAGCGGTGTCACGCGCGACCCGCGCAGCCTTGAGCTTGCACATGGAGGCAAGTTGCGTCACATCCTGGCCGGCGATGTAGAGCCCGACGGTCTTGTGGAGCAGGGCGCCGGTTGCCTCGACCTCGGTTTGCAGTTCGGCGAGTTTGAACTGAATGAACTGGTTGGAGAGCAGCGATTTTCCAAAAGCTTCGCGGCTCTTCAGATAGTCGATTGTTTCCTGAATGATGAGGGCGTTTTTCTGCCAGCCAGCGGCCGCCCACATGCGCTCCTCCTGAAACTGCATCATCTGGTAGGTGAAGCCCATGCCCTCTTCGCCTATCCGCCAGCGCTGGGGCACGCGAACGCCATCGAAGTGGATCTGCGCGGTATCGGATGAATGCATGCCCGCCTTGCGCAGCTTGCGCGCCACCGTGATACCAGGCGTGTTCATGGGCACACAGATCAGCGTCTTGTTGCGATGCGCGGCGCCTTCCGATGTGTTGGCAAGCAGGCACATCCAGTCGGCCTGCGTACCGCTGGTGGTCCACATCTTTCCACCGTCAATCACATAGTCGTCGCCGTCACGGCGCGCCACAGTCCGGATGGAGGCGACATCAGAGCCCGCGCCGACCTCGGACACACCCAGACAGGCGACCCGCTCGCCGCTGATCGACGGGGCCAGGAACTCCTGCCTGACTTCGTCCGAGCCGAAGCGCGCGAGGGCCGGTGTGGCCATGTCGGTCTGCACCCCGATTGCCATGGGGACACCGCCGCAGCGCACCCAGGAAAGTGCCTCAGCGACCGCCAGCCCGTAGGAGTAGTCGAGTCCCATGCCCCCGAATTCAACCGGCTTGCAGACGCCAAGAAACCCCAGGCGTCCCATCTTTCGAAAAAGCTCGCGCGCAGGAAAGATTCCATCGGCCTCCCATTGATCAACATGGGGGTTGATCTCGGCCTCGATGAATTTTCTGAGGGAGTCCTGAAGCTGTCGGTGCTGATCGGTGTAGAGCTGCATGGTGGGGCGTGTGTTCAGTGCCTAGCGGCGGACGGGATTGCGGAGGATACCGATACCCTGCACTTCGACTTCGACGACGTCGCCATCACGCAGAAAACGCTTGGGCTTCATGCCGTATCCCACGCCACTGGGCGAGCCAGTGGTGATGACATCGCCAGGCATGAGCTGATAGAAGCGCGAATAGTAGGAGATGAGGGTGGCTACCCCGAACACCAGGTCGTTGGTGTTCGACGACTGCATCACCTCGCCGTTGACGCGGGTCTGAATGGGCAGGTTGCCAGGGTCGGCAATCTCATCGGCGGTGACCAGCACCGGCCCCATTGGGCAGAAAGTGGGCAGCATCTTGCCGAGCAGATTGTGTTCCCAGGTGTGGATCGCATCCATGCGGCCCTCTGAACCGAAAAACGGTGCAACCCAGTCACGGGCTGAAACATCGTTCACGATGGTGTAGCCCGCCACGAAATTGAGCGCCTGCGCCTCACTCACCTGATGGCAGGGGCGGCCGATGACCACGCTGAATTCGCCTTCCCAGTCCACCATATCGGGATTGGCTGCGGGGAGTCGGATGGCCGCACCTGTGCCGATGATGCTGGCCACGCTCTTGGTAAACGAAGTGGGTGTGTCGGGAACCGGTGTGTTCATTTCATGCAGATGCTCGCGATAGTTCATGCCGCACGATAGAACCATGCGTGGATCAGGGATTGGTGCGAGCAGGGTGGCCTGCGAGACCAGTGCATCAGCCGGGGGACGGACCACAAGCTGGCGGACACGCTCGAGGACGGCGGGGCCCGCCTCCAGAAGACCGCGCACCGACTGGGGAAGCGCGGGGTCACAGCGATTGAGGTCGATCACACCCTCTGCATGTAGAGCGCCTGCTTGCGGGCCGCGAGCGGTTTCAAAAGTGACGAGTTTCATGGACAGTCTCCGGGCGGGAATGGGCCTGTGGCCTTCGATTGCACGCTGATGGGCCCTATCGGCGAGAGATGGTACCAACACCCATGCCAGATCCGCATGCAATCGGTTGGCATGTCGCAGGTTGACAAGGCCTTTCTGCGCGACCAACATCCGGGGCAAAATCAAAACCATTATTAGGAGACAAGCAATGACCTCAATCCGCCGTCGCGCGCTCACCGCAGGCATGCTGGGAGCCGCTGCACTGCCCACCCTCTCCCGGGCTCAGGGGCGCCCCATCCGTATTGGCGGAACGCTCACGCTCACCGGTCCGCTTGGTGCGCTTGGCATCATTCATAAGCTTGCGGGTGATACGTTTGTTGAAGAAATCAACCAGCGTGGAGGTCTGCTGGGCCGGCCAGTTGAGTGGGTGCTGAAAGACGACCAATCAAAGCCTGAGCTCACTCGTACGCTCTACGAGCAACTGGTGACCACCGAAAAGGTTGATCTTCTGATCGGACCGTACGGTACTGCGTCGATTCTGGCGGCGATGGGCGTGGCGCAGCGCTACAGCAAGTTCATTCCGCACCACTCCTTCGGCATTCCGAATCTGGCCAAGTACGACATGCAGTTCCAGACGGGTGGCGTGGCGGCAGATCCCGATAACGTCTGGCCGAACCTGGTGTTCGATGCGATGGCTGCCTCGCCAACCCCTCCGAAAACAATCGCTATTGCGGCAAGCAAGTTCCCTTCGTTTCATTACATTTCACTTAATGCGCGCGAGGTCGCCAAGAAGCGTGGATTGAAGGAAGTGGCGTTTCTCGAGTACGAGTTTGGCACGCGCGATTTCGGTGCCATCGCCAGTCGGATCAAGGATGCCAACCCAGACTTCCTTTGGGTGGGTGCGGGAGGAATCGATCCGGTGCTGATGCTGGACGCGATGAAGCGTATCAACTACCAGCCGCCGATGCAGTTCTACATGTTTCCGGCGCCGGGTCCCATGATCAAGTTACCCGAGGCCCGTAACAGCTTTGCCCTCACCAATTTTGAAGCGCATCCGCCCTACACCAATAACCCACGCGCGGCGGCTTTTGTAAAGGCCTTTGGTGAGCGCGCGACCAAGGCGAACCTCCCCTACCCCGCTGTGGATCTTCAGTCGGCAATTTCATATACCTGCTGGCAGGTGATTGAAGCGGCGGTCACGGGCGCGGCATCGCTCGATGACAAGGCAATTGCCCAGTGGCTGCGTGGCAATACGGTCAACACCATCATTGGCCCGCTTCGCTGGTCGGGTCCCAGCAACTATGTGAGCGGCAGCGACCTCTACAAGGTGAAGCAGTTGCAGGACGGCAATTGGGTAGTGGTCTGGCCGCGTGACAGCGCCGCTCCGGGCGCGGCGATCCGGGGCGCCTGAGCGGGGAGCTATCGTGTCTTTTCGCGTTGAACTGAAGCCCAGTGGCCACAGCTTCCAGGTGGAGCCTGGCGAGCCTATTTTGCGATCCGGGCTCACGGCCGGATATTCCATGCCCTACAGCTGCCAGACCGGCGTCTGCCGGACCTGCCGGGGTCGCATCCTGGAGGGGCAGGTCGACTATGGCATGGTGCACCCCACCTACCTTACCGATGCCGATAAGGCTGAGGGCTACGCGTTGCTCTGCCAGGCGTCGCCGCTGTCGGATGTGGTGATCGAGGTCAGGGAGGTGGGGGGGCTGGAGAACATCCGCCCGCAGATCGTGCCGTGCCGGGTCATCAAGATAGAGCGACCCGCCGCTGACGTGGCGGTGCTCACCATCAAGCTGCCAATGAACGAGAACATGCTGTTCGTTGCTGGCCAGTATGTAGACCTGCTGCTCGCGGGCGGCAAGCGGCGCAGCTACTCCATTGCCTCGGCGCCCAGTCCTGATGGCGTCACCATGCTCGAACTTCATATCCGTCACATGCCAGGCGGGTTGTTCACCGATCATGTTTTTCAGGCGATGAAAGAGCGTGAGTTGCTTCGCTTCGAAGGGCCTCTCGGCACGTTTCATCTCCGGCCCCCGTCGGGCAAGGCAGCGGTCATGGTGGCAAGCGGTACGGGGTTTGCGCCCATCAAGGCGATATGCGAGGAGGTATTCCGGCGCGGCGTGTCGGCAGATCAGCCCATCACCCTTTATTGGGGCTGTCGTCGCCGCGCGGATCTCTATGCGCTTGAATTGCCCCAGCGCTGGGCGTCAGAGCAGCCCGGTTTCAGTTTCGTCCCCGTGCTCTCTGAGCCCGGTGATGACTGTCACTGGTCGGGTCGAACAGGGCTGGTTCATGAGGCGGTGATGGCTGATCACCCGGACATGTCTGCAGTTGAGGTCTACGCCTGCGGTGCGCCGGTGATGGTGGACGCTGCGCGTCGTGATTTCACTGCGCGATGCGGTCTGCCTGCCGATGCGTTTTTTGCTGATTCCTTCCTGAGCGAAGCCGACCGAGCCAAGGCGGCCTTGCCAGTCTGATCCCAACTATCCACACAGGAGAACACGACATGGTGTCCACACTGGAAATGATTACTGAAGGCGTGGTTGAACCCAAGCCACGCAATTCCATCATCAAGCCGTATGTGATGTCGCACGGCACGCTCGAGTGTCACAGCCTGAGGGCGTCGAGGCGTTTCTATGAAGAGTTTCTGGGTCTTGAATGCGTTCGACATGCGCTGCCCGCGATGGTGATTCGTTGTGGTCTGAAATTTCATATCGTGTGTGTCGAGGTAGGCGACAAGGTTCATCCGGTCAATGTGCTCAATCACTGGGGCATTGATGTGGAATCGAAAGAGAAGGTTGACGAGGCCTACGAGAACGCGCTCAAACACAAGGACACCTACGGCATCAAGCAGGTGCTGAAGCCGGTTCTGCAACATGGTGTCTATTCGTTTTACCTCGAAGATCTTGATCACAACTGGTGGGAAGTGCAGTTTGCCAATGGCTTCCAGCATGACGATCTCTACGACTTCGGTGACCGCTTCTCCATGGAAGACGGGGCCAAGGTGGGTGAGCTGAAAGAGCTCAACATCAAGACCACGCAGTGAGCGCTGGGGCAGACTTCGCGATTGCGACGCTCGGCCGGTCGCGCGGTCGCAGCGAGGCGGCGCTGCGTGTCGACGGCCGGTTCTGGCCGCTCGCGCTGGCGGGTTTGCCGCAGGACGCCATGCGGCTGTTCGATGATTGGCCGAGGTCGCTTCGTGCCCTGGAGCGCTTCGCCTCGGCCATCCGCCGCGGTCAATACGAGTCCGATCAATCCGTGTCGCCCGCGCGTGCGCGCCTGCTCGCACCGCTTCGCTATCCGAGAAAGCTGTTTTGCGTGGGGGCCAACTACGCTGATCACCTGGCGGAGATGAATGCCTCGATCACCAAGGTGCCGGGGCGGCCACCGTTCTTCTTCATGAAGCCCGCTTCCACTGCCATCGTGGGGCCCGGCGACCGGGTCCTGATCCCGCCTGGCTGCGAAGTCTTCGACTGGGAAGTCGAATTCGTGGTGGTTTTCGGCCGCGGTGGGCGCAATATTTCGCAGGCCGATGCAATGGCACACGTAGCGGGTTATTCCATCGGGATTGACTTCACGGCACGCGATCTGTTCGATCAGCCAGCCAGTTTTTTCCGCTTCAACTTCACGCTGGGCAAGGGGCAGGACACCATGAGTCCGCTCGGTCCGGTGGTGGTGCCTGCGCAGTTCATCGATCTCGCCCAGACCCGGTTCGGGCTATCGGTCAATGGCGTGCGCAAGCAGTGGGGGTCGACTGGCGACATGATTTATTCGGTGCCCGAGCAGATTGCCGGCGTGTCCCGGGCGGTCACGATCGAACCGGGCGATGTGATGTACACGGGCTCGCCTGCAGGCGTCGGCCTGCCGCGCGGCGAGCGCCTGGTGCCAGGTGATGTCGTAACGATTTTTGCGGAAGGCGTCGGCGAGATGTCGGTCACGATTGACGCGAGTCCTGCAGCGCATTGAGACCCTTAGTGGGGCGTGGCCGACTCCGATTGACGCGTGCTCACACGCTTTGACTTGCGGGTCTCAACCAGCATCGATGCCAGGCCACTGAAGCAGATGATGGCGATGCCCAGACCACCCAGCAGGTCGGGCAAATCGCCAAAAAACAGCCAGCCTGCGATGGCGGCGCCCACAATCTGCAGGAATGTGAGTGGCGCGACGAACGAGGCGCTCGACCAGTAGTAGGCCTGCACCAGGCAGAGCTGGCTGACCGTGCCACAGATGCCGATTCCAAGAAGCTGAGCCCAGATGACCGTTGTGAATTGCTGTGGCCAGCCGCCCCAGACGGGCATCAGTGGCAGGGTCAGAGCCGACACTACCGTTCCCACCAGTGCAGTGATCAGTACGGTCGCGGCGGTTCCTTCTCCTGGCGTGGCGGAAAGCTTTCGGGTGAGCAGCTGAAACACGATGCTGCAGGCCACCGTGATCAGGGCGAATCCCACCCCGGTTGGGTTGAGGGCCGCTCCCGGGCGCAGGAGAAGCAGCATTCCCAGGAATCCGCCTGCGGCGCCCAGCCAGCGCCAGATCGTGACGCGTTCGCCCAGCACCGGTCCGGCCAGCAGCATGACGAAGAACGGGGTGATGAACGCAATCGCAGTGGCCTCGGCCTGCGGCAGATAGCCCAGTGCGCTGAAAAAACTGAGGGTGAATCCCGTCAGCATCAGACCCCTGATGATTTGTAGCCATGGCCGCTGCGTGCGGATGATCGCGGCCCGCAGGCTTGGTCCAAAAATCAGCGCCATCAGCAGCGCGTGAACAGCATGCCGGGCAAAGGAAATCAGGGGCGTTCCCATTTGCGCGGCGAGCGACTTGCCGATCGCATCCATCAGCGCAAAAAAGATCAGACCGGTGAAGAGATAGGCCGACGCCCGGCCAGCGCGCGCGGTCGCGACGGTATTCAGGCTCAAGATCGCTTCGCAGAACGCCTGACGCTGGCGGGAGACTTGCTCGCAGTGGGCATGGAGGGGTGACCAGCGTGGAGTTGGCGCCCCCGACACGAATCGAACGTGTGACCCTCCCCTTAGGAGGGGGATGCTCTATCCACTGAGCTACGG
>Ga0172373_10001063_pt1 | contig 44619 bp, 42 predicted proteins | sample Lak10m_2_FD_114546 | JGI IMG/M metagenome (GOLD analysis project Ga0172373, IMG submission 114546) | Freshwater microbial communities from Kabuno Bay, South-Kivu, Congo - kab_092012_10m | ecosystem: Environmental > Aquatic > Freshwater > Lake | place: Democratic Republic of the Congo... | reverse complement strand
CCGCTTCCTTCACGCCGGCCTCGCGGTTCGACGCTCTGCGGTTCGCTTCGCTCGCTGTGACCAGCTCACGGGTGGACTTTCACCTCCAAGATCGCGCCCATGCCGGGCGCACAAAGAAACGGGGCCACCCGCAGGTGGCCCCGTCGCCGTCGTCCCCGGGGGGACGCCGGGTTCAGTCGCGCTTGAGCTTGCCCTTGAGCGCGTCGCCCAGGGTGCCCATGCTGCTGCTGCTGCTGCCGCTGCTGCTGCTGCTGCCAGCGGAGTTGAGGTAGGCGCGGTAGTCGACGCCAGCCTCGGCCTTGCCCACGGCCTTGATCGAGAGACCGATCTTGCGGTCGTCGAGGTCGATGTCGATGATCATGACCTCCTTCTCGTCGCCGACCTTCAGGTACTTGCGCGGATCGTCGACGTGCTCGTCGGCGATCTCGCTCACGTGGATGAGGCCCTCGACGCCGGGCTCGATCTCGGCGAAGGCACCGAAGTCGGTGATCTTCGTGATCGTGCCCTTCACGCGGCTGCCGCGCGGGTAGGTCTGGGGGATGCGGCTCCACGGATCCTCGTGCAGCTGCTTGATGCCCAGCGAGATGCGCTCGTTCTCAGCGTCGATGTTGAGGACGACGGCTTCGACCTCGTCACCCTTCTGGTACATCTCGGACGGGTGCTTGACGCGCGTCGTCCACGACAGGTCGCTGATGTGGACGAGGCCGTCGATGCCCTCTTCGATGCCCACGAAGATACCGAAGTCGGTGATGTTGCGGACCTGACCGCGGATCACGGCGCCGACCGGGTACTTCTCGTTGAGCGTGTGCCAGGGGTTCGGCTCGATCTGCTTCATACCGAGCGAGATGCGCTTGTTCTCGATGTCGATGCCGAGCACGAGCGCCTCGACCTCGTCGCCGATGTTCATGATCTTGGACGGGTGCTTCACGCGCTTCGTCCAGCTCATCTCGGAGACGTGGATGAGACCCTCGACGCCGGGCACGAGCTCGATGAACGCGCCGTAGTCGGTGAGGCTGACGACCTTGCCCTTCACGCGGCTGTTGACCGGGAAGGAGTGCTGCGCCGTCGTCCACGGATCGGCCTGGATCTGCTTGAGACCGAGGCTGACACGCTCCTGGTCGCGGTCGAAGCGGAGCACCTTGACGGTGACCTCATCGCCCACCTGGAAGAGCTCGGACGGGTGGTTGACCCGGCCCCAGGACATGTCGGTGATGTGGAGCAGGCCATCGATGCCGCCGAGGTCGACGAACGCGCCGTACTCGGTGATGTTCTTGATGACGCCCTGCATGACGGCGCCCTCTTCCAGCTTCTGCAGGGTGACACCCTTGAGCTGGTCGCGCTCCTTCTCGAGGAGGGCGCGGCGCGACAGCACGATGTTGCCACGCTTCTTGTTGAACTTGATGACCTTGAACTTGTACTTCTCGCCGATCAGCTTATCGAGGTTGCGGATCGGGCGGAGGTCGACCTGGCTGCCGGGGAGGAAGGCCTTCACGCCGATGTCGACGGAGAGGCCGCCCTTCACGCGGCTGACGATGATGCCCTCGACGACTTCGTCACGCTCGCAGGCGGCGGAGATCTCGTCCCAGATCTTGAGCTTGTCGGCCTTCTCCTTGGAGAGGACGATGAGGCCGTAGTCGTTCTCGCGGCTCTCGACGAGCACGTCGACGGTGTCGCCGGGCTTGATGGTCGGCTGACCATTGACCATCGGGAATTCGTTCAGCGGGACCATGCCCTCGGACTTGAAGCCGACGTCGACGAGGACGTGATCCTTGTGGAGCGAGACGACCGTGCCACGCACGATCTCACCCTCGGCCACCTCGTCGCGGGCAAAGGACGCCTCGAGGAGCTCGGCAAAGCTCGGCTCGGAACCCGCGGAAGAAACGTTCACCATATGACTCAAACCTTCTCTCTGCCGTCGACGTGCCGTCGATGGCGAGACGGGAAACGAGGTGACCACGTCCGGGTCGACACTCGCGCGGGGCACCGGTCCTGCGATGCAGGGCCCGGCGGTCTCTCCCCGCCTGTGGGTCGCCGATCGCGCACCACGCGCCATCGACCGGCCCCGTTTCGCACGCCCGGGGCGTCTGTCAAAGCCCGGACACACCGCCGGAAACGCCCCCATGCCGCCCGACCCGCCCCCGCCGCCCCGCATCGCCACCCTGTGGCGGGGTGTCGACGTCGTCGTCGTCGACAAGGCGCCGGGCCTGCTCGTCCACAACAGCGCCTGGGCCGGTCCGAGGGAAGAAACCCTCACCGACCTCGCCCGCGCCAGCAGCGGCCTGCCCCTTGTGCCCCTGCACCGCCTCGACCGCGGCACCTCGGGCTGCGTCGCCTTCGCGACGTCCGCCGACGTCGCCGGCGCCGCCGGCGCCCGCCTCGGCCCCACGAAGGACTACCTCGCCATCGTGCGCGGACATCTGCGCGCCCCCGTCGACGTGGACCACCCCCTCGACGACGACGATGTGAAGGGCTCGCCCCGCAAGGAGGCCCGCAGCCGCCTCGTGCCGGTGGCCTGCTCGCCCGTCGAGCGCCTCTCCATCATCGTCGTCACGCTGTGGACGGGTCGGCGTCACCAGGCCCGCCGGCACTGCAAGCACGCAAGCCACCCGATCATCGGCGACGCCACCCACGGCAAGGGTCCCCTCAACCGCGACCTCGCCGCCCGCCATGGCCTCACCCGGCTGTGCCTGCACGCCTGGCGCCTCGGCATCGATGAGGTCGTCGTCGAGAGCCCGCTTCCGACCGATTGGGTGGTCCCCCTGTCCCGGCTCTGGCCGGACGTCGACGTCATCGACGCCGCCCGGACGGCCCTCGCGGCGGAGCCGGCCCTCTCGCCACGCTGATGGCGCAGCCCCGGGAGGCGACGGGAGGCCGGAGACTTGAAACCCGGATCCGTTCGGGCCCACAGTGCCCCGGCTACACTGCTCCCCAGGGGGTCCCATCATGCTGATTCGCTCGTTGCCACTCGCCCTGTGCTCTGCGCTGCTCGTTGTCGCCTGCGACGCCCCCCCCGACGATCCGCCGGGCGGTGAGGGTGAGGGTGAAGGTGAAGGTGAAGGTGAAGGTGAAGGTGAGGGTGAGGGTGAGGGTGAAGGCGAGGGTGAAGGTGAGGGTGAGGGTGAGGGCGAAGGTGAAGGTGAGGGTGAGGGCGAAGGTGAGGGTGAGGGTGAGGGTGAGGGTGAGGGTGAAGGTGAAGGCGAAGGTGAGGGTGAAGGCGAAGGCGAGGGCGAACTCTGCTACGGCCGGATCACCGGTCTGGTGCAGCAGGCGTTCGACGGCGGTCCCATCGCCGGTGCCCGCGTCATCGTCGACGGCGTCACTGTCGTGACCGACGCCCTCGGCGCGTTCACGATCGACCACGTCGTGGCGGGCGAGCGCGTCGCCGTGGACGTGCTGCCGCCCCCGGGCGTCGCGATGTCGTCGTCGCAGGCCCTCGTCGAGGTGCGCGACCACGCGACCTCTTCGACGGTCGTGACCCTGCTGCCCGGCTGCAGCGAGGTCCTCGCGCTGGGCAGCGGGGAGACGGTGGCCGCACCGCAGCACTGCGGTCAGCAGGCCTCGGTGGTCGGCGTGACGCTGCCCGCCGGCGGCGTTGTCGACGACAACGGCCTCACCGTGCAGAACGTGCGCGTCGAGATGGCCGCCCTGCCGCTCTTTGTCGGCGGGCGCCGGACGAGCGAGGCCCTGCTGGCGTTCCCGGGTGATCTCTCGGCCCTCGAGTCGTCGGGCGCCGACGCCTTCCTCGAGAGCCTCGGCGCCGCCGAGATCCGCCTTTTCAACGATGACACCGGCGCGCCGGCCAACCTCGCCCCGGGTGCCACGGCGACGCTGACGTTCACCGCGAGCCCCGACGCCACCTTCGACGACGTCATCCGCGGCTGGTTCTACGATACCGATGCCCGCGCCTGGGTCGAGGAGGGCCAGGGCGTGCTCGACGCCGACCCCGTCACCGGCCAGCTCGTCGTGCGGATGGACGTGGGGCACTTCACGTGGTGGAACGCCGACAAGGTCGTCGAGCGCGCCTGCGTCACCGGCGTCCTCGTCGACGAGGGTGACGCCCCCATCTCCGGCGGCGGCCTGCAGACGATGGGCCTGTCGTACTTCGGCGTCGCCAGCGCCACGAGCGGCGGCGACGGCCGCTTCGAGGTCTTTGCACGGGCCCGCTCGCCCATCACGCTGCGTGCGGGCGTCAACCTCAACGGCGCCGTCGTGCAGTCGGGCGACCTCGAGCTGACCACCGGTGACGCCATCGCCACCGGTGGCGCCTGCCTCGACGCTGGCCGCGTCCGCATCGACACCGCCCTCGCCCGCGGCTGCATCCGCGCCACGGTGCGCAACACCGGCACGGGCGGCCCGGTCGTCGACGCCGAGGTCGGCGCCTTCTCCCGCTTCAACACCGTGATCGATCGCAGCGACACCAGCGGTGATATCTGCGTGACGACCGCGGTGGGCATCCCCACCGACCTGTTTGTCGACGACGTCGTCCAGGGCGTGCCGCTGCGTGGTCTGCGCCGCAACCTCGTGTCCCCGACGCCCGGCAGCTGCGGTCAGCCCGCGAGCTGCGTCGACGCCGGCTTCATCGACGTGCAGGCCCTCGGCTGCGTCGCCGGCGGGGTCTTCGACATCAACGGCCCGGTGGCCGGCGCGGTCGTCACCCTCGACGGTCGGGCGACGTTGGCGGGCGCCCGCAGCAACGGCACCGGCGACTTCTGCGCCCCCGTCGAGGCCTTCGACGTCATCGATGTCATGGCCCGCGGCCCCGGCTTCTTCGAGCGCTTCGGTGAGACCCGTGGCATCGCCGTCTCCGGCGCGGGCAGCTGCGCGGCCCCGGCGAGCTGCGCCCAGGCCGACATCGTCCTTGGCAACGTCGGCTGCCTCTCCGGCATCGTCCGCGACGCCGGCGGTACGGCGCTCAGCGGCGTGACGGTGAGCCTCGCCAACGCCGCCGGCGGCGTCGTCCGTTCGGTGACGAGCGGCGCGGGCGGCGCGTTCTGCCTGCCCTCCGAGCGCGACCAGGTGGTCGACGTCGTCTTCGACGCCCGCCTCGCCGATGGTCGTCGGCTCTTCTCGCGCGGGCGCTTCGCCGTCGGTGGCGGCGCCCCGGCGACCTGCGGCGGCAGCGACTGCGAGCAGCTCCCCGAGGTCTTCCTCGAGGACGTCAGCGGCGCCGGCTGCGCGACGGGCACGCTGCTGTCCGGCCCGGGCCGCCCCTACACCGACGTCGCCGAGATCGACATCGGCGGTGTCCGCGCCGCCATCCGCCCGCGCGAAGACGGCCGCTTCTGCGTCGACATCATCGCGGGCGTCGGCAGCCTCACGGACCCCATCGAGCGCGACAGCTGCACGCAGCTGCTCTCGACCGAGGTGACCGTCGAGGTGGGCAGCCAGGCCTGCGCCAACGAAGCCAGCTGCACCGACCTCGGTGAGCTCGACTTCTCCCTCTTCTGCGCCGGATCCTGAGCCATGTGCGTACGTGCCTTCGCCATCGCCGTCGTCCTCGTCGCCGTCGCAGGCCCCGCCTGCGAGGGCCCGCCCGACGACGGCGGTGAAGGCGAAGGTGAAGGAGAGGGCGAGGGTGAAGGCGAAGGCGAGGGCGAGGGCGAAGGCGAGGGCGAGGGCGAAGGCGAGGGCGAAGGCGAGGGCGAGCCGGTCTCGCCCCGCTTCGTCGGCGTCGGCTACGGCGGCCGTCGGCTCACCTCGGCGACGGGCGAGACGTGGGCGAACGACGTCTCCGAGGTGCCCGATGGTGGCGACGACGATCGCCTGCTGCGCGGCGCCTGCACCGGCCGCGTCGGTGGCCAGACCATCGTGCTGGCGGTGGGGGGCTCGCAGCGCGGGCGCGTGATGCGCTCCACCGACGGCGGCGCGACCTGGACGACGACGATTGACGACCAGCGCGGCTGGATCGGCGGCTGCGCCTTCAACGACAGCGGCGTCATCGCCTTCGTCGGCAGCGCCCGCAGCGGCCGCAGCCTCGACGGCGGCCTCACGCTCATCGACCACGACACGCACTTCCTGCCCCAGGGCAACTGGCAGATGCGCGACGTCATCGCCGTCGGCGACCGCTTCATCGCCGCCGGCGACACCGGCGTGAGCACGAGCGACGACGGCGCTGTGTGGGCCGACCCGATCGGTCCCGACGGCCTGTTCCGCATCGCCCACGGCGAGGTTGGCGGCGCCGACCGCTACGTCGCCGTCGGCTTCTCGACCCGGGCCACGAGCGGCGACCTCACCACCTGGAGCGAGGCCGCGCTGCCGAACGGCCGCGACGTCGTCTTCGCCGACGGCCGCTTCCTGATCGTCGGCGGCGGCTTCCGCCAGACCTCGAGCAACGGCGTCGACTTCACCCAGGCCTCGCAGCCCTCGCTGGAGCGGATCGCGGTAGGTGTGGTGAACGGTCGTACCCGCTACGTCGGCAGCAACTTCCCGGACCAGCGCCGCGTCTCCGACGACGGCGAGACCTGGCGGGACGTCGCCCGCGACGACGACAACGCCATCGACGACCTCATCTTCGTCCCCGGACCGTGACCCCCATCACCGCGGCCCATGGCGAGACGCCCCCGGTGCGCCGTCTCATCGACATGCACGGCGCTGCACGGTGATGCGCTAGAAGGATTCGCGTGCGTCTGACCCTTCCCCTGCGTCTGTCCCTGCTCCTCTGCGCCCTCGCGATGGGCGCGCCGGTCATGGCCCAGACGCCGCCCGGCGTGGCGGGCGAGCCCGACGAGACCATCAAGGAGGTCGTGCTCAGCCTCGACGCCTCCTTCGTCGAAAAGGTGTCCCTCGAGCGCTACGCCCTCTTCGCCCTCGACGCGCTGGCGGGGATGGACCGCTGCCTCGCCAGAAGCGGCGGCAACGGCACGCTCTCGCTCGGCTGCAACGGTCAGGTGATGACGGCGCCGTGGCCGCCCCAGCGCGCCGTCGACGTCGCGCGGCTGTTGAGCGACGCCGTCCGCTTCGTCGATCCCGAGCGGGTCGTGCGCCCCGAGCGCGTCGTCGCCGTCTGCCGCGCGCTTGCCCGCGCCACCGACGACCCCTTCACGGCCTATCTGTCGCCGATGACGATGGCGAAGGCACAGTCCCAGCGCCAGGGCCTGGCCGCCGCGACGCCGGGCATCGACCTGTGGCCTCGCGATCCGTCGCGCGTCCGCGAGGTCCGCATGGGCAGCGACGCCGCCAACAAGGGCATCCGCTCCGGCGACCGCATCCTCGCCATCGACGGCCTCGAGGTGAAGGACCTCACCTTCCCCGAGGTGCTGCAGGCGATGAGCGGCATGAACGGCACCGTCGCGCGCCTCACGGTGCAGTCGGGCCGGGGCGGGCCGCCGAAGCAGATCATGGTGCAGCGCCTGCTTGTCCCCGAGGACGACGTGCGTTGGGTACGCCTGCAGGGCGGCGAGACCGTCTACATCCACATCCCCGTCTTCAAGTCCGGCGTCGCCGAGCAGGTGCGCCAGGTGCTCTCGGCCGGCAACTACACCGGCGTCGTTCTTGACCTGCGCCACAACCCCGGCGGCCTGCTGCCCGAAGGCATCGGCGTGCTCGACACGTTCCTGCGCGAGGGCCCGATGGCCGGTGTGCGCTCGGGCCCCGGCCGCCCCACCGACGACTTCAACGCCCGCAAGGACACCTTCGACACCACCGTGCCCCTCGTCGTGCTCATCGACGGCGGCTCGGCCTCGGCGAGCGAGCTCGTCGCCAAGGTGCTCAAGGAGCGGGGCCGCGCCACGCTCGTCGGCACGACGTCGGCAGGCAAGGGCTCGGTGCAGCGCCAGATCCCGACGCCCGACGGTGGCCTCCTCAAGGTCACCGCCGGCGCCTACGTCGGCCCGACCGGCACGCGCCTCGACGAGGGCGGCGTGCGTCCCCACCGCTTCCTCGCGCCTTCGGCCCGCCGCACGGCCCTCGAGGGCGCCAACCCCGGCGACGACTCCTGGGTCCTCTCGGCCCTCGACGCCCTGCACATCGTCGAGCGCAACGCGATGCTCTCGCCCGGCGCTGGCCCCGAGCCGTAGGCTGTCAGCCGGCGCCCCGCTTCTTCTCGCGGATGGCGTCACTGCCGGCATAGGCGATCACGCCGGCGAGCCCGAAGGCGAGGGCGACGGGCACGTAGGCCATCGTGGCGCCCGCGGCCCCGCCGTCGATGAAGTCGAAGCCACCGGCAACGAAGCCCGCCAGGGCGACGGCCGCGCCGAGGAAGCAGAGAACAGCCAGCACAAACAGGATGCGTCCAAGGATGCCCATGGGGCCACCATAGTGGCCCGGCCCATAACAACAACGGCGACCTCGCGGTCGCCGTCGTCGTCATCGAAGCGATCGGGGCTCACTCGTAGGAGAGGCCGACGTCCTTGCCCTTCTCCTTCACGATGCTCGCGACCTCGGCGTCGAAGGCGTCCTTCTTCGCGGCGGCGGGCTTCTTCGCCGCCTCGTTCTTCAGGTGCTCGCTGCGCTTCTTGCTGAGGTCGGCGATCTGCTTCTGGATGGCCTGGCGCTTCTGCTGGTTCAGCTCGATGACGGCCTTCTGCTCCTCCTTGCTCTTGCCCTTCAGCTCGTCGGGGAGCTCGTCGTCCTTCACCTGGGCGAGGGCCGCGCCGGCGCCGCCGCTGGTCTCGGCCAGGGTCACGAGGTCCTCGCTGGCCTTCATGCCCGACCCGAGGGAGCCCTTGGCGATGGCGCGGTCCGCCGACGACGCCACCGGCGCCGCCGCCGCGTACTCGGCCGCCTTCTTGCGGCTCGCGACCTTGCCCTCGCGCTCAGCGCGGCGGCCGTAGGTGAAGTTGGTGGCGTCGAGCTCGCCGGCAAGTCGGGCGAGGTCGGCGTCGTAGGGCGTGGCCTCGGCGACGCGCACACCACCGTCCTGCGGCAGCAGGGCGTAGCGCCCCTCGGCCGCGTACGCGATCTCCTTCCACGTCGTCGTCGTCGACCCGTCGAGGCCACACTGCACGGTGTTGATGGTGATGTTCTGGCGGATGGCGGCCTTCGCCGTCTGCTGCCACTGCACCTGGCCCTGGTAGTCCATGTGGGGCGGGGCGTCGCCGACGAGGAAGACCATCTTCAGCGTGCCCTTCTCCTGGCTCCACTGCATCTTCGTGACGGCGTCGTGCAGCGCGCTGTTGACGTCTTCGGGGCCGTCGCCGCCGCCGTCGGCCGCAAACGCCATGAGCTGCTCGTAGATGGCGTCGAGGTTGTCGGTGAGGGGCACCACCTTCGTGACGTAGGCGTCGCCGCGGTCGCGGTAGGCGACCAGGCCGATGCGCACCTCGGGCTTCTCCTTGGCCGAGGCGACCTCGTTGGCGATGGCCCAGATCTTCCGCTTGGCGCCGTCGATGAGGCCACCCATCGAGCCCGTGGTGTCGAGGGCGAAGACGAGCTCGACCCTCGGCTTGATGGTCGGCACGAGGCCGCTCTTCTCGACCGGCTTCGTGGCCGGCTGGGCCTGCGTCGTCGGCGTCGGCGGCGTCGGCGCGACCTCGCTGCGGGCGGCGGCCGGCGTGGTGTGGACGACGAAGGCGAGGGCGAGGGCGGCGGCGATCTTCTGCATCTCGGACTCCAGCGTGCAGCGGGTGGGGTGCCCGGTCTGAACGCAGGATCCTGCAGGAAGTTCTCCGACCGCCATGTCAGGGATCCGTAAAGACCCCGTGGAACCCCGTGGAACCCGCATTGTGGCAGCTCCGGCGCGGACCTACCACGGCGGCATGCGCTGGTTCCCCGTGCTCGCCCTCCTCTGTGGATGCGCCCTCGCCGCCGCCTGCCCGGGGCGCGAGGCCGACGATCAAGGCGAGGGTGAAGGCGAGGGCGAGGGCGAGGGTGAAGGCGAAGGCGAGGGCGAGGGCGAAGGCGAAGGCGAGGGCGAAGGCGAGGGCGAAGGCGAGGGCGAAGGCGAGGGCGGAGGCGAAGGCGAGGACGAGGGCGAAGGCGAGGGCGAAGGCGAAGGCGAGGGCGAGGGTGAAGGCGAGGGCGAGGGCGAACCGGCGCTGCCGTGGTCGGGCGACCCCTGCGTGGGCATCAGCGCGGTCGGGCGGCCCTTCGGCGAGGACGTCGCCCGCTTCGCTGCCCACGATGACCGCACGCCGCCGCCACCCGGACAGCTCGTCGTCACCGGCAGCTCGAGCGTCCGCCGCTGGCCCACGGCGACCCGGGCCCTCTCGCGCTGGGGGGTGGTGCAGCGCGGCATCGGCGGGGCCCGCCTCGGCGACATCGCCGCCCACACGCCGGCGTTGATCCTTCGCCACCGGCCCTCGGCGCTGGTGCTCTTTGCCGGCACCAACGACGTGGCCGATGGCCTCCCTGTCGACGACGTCGTCGACGCCTGGCGCTGTGTGGTCCAGCAGGTCTTTGATGCCCAGGGCCCCACGCCGGTCTTCTTCATCGGCATCACGCCGGTCCCCGCACGCGAGGCCGTCTGGCCCGCCTCCGCCGACGTCAACGACGCCGTCCGCGCCGACGCCGACGCCCATCCGTCCCTCGTCTACATCGACATGCCGGCCGCATTCTTCGCGGCCGGCTCGCCGCCGCCGGCCGGGCTCTTCGACCCCGATGGCATCCACCTCTCGACGGCGGGCTATGCCCTGTGGACCGACACCATCGTCGCGGCCCTCGACGACGTCGGCCTCCCGGAGCGGGCGCGGCCCGAGGCCACCAATGGCCTGCCGGCCGGCCGGCTTGTCCGGATCGATCTCGGCCCCGACAACGTCGAGGATGGCCGCACCGCACCCGCCATCGACGCCTTCGGCATCCACTGGAACAGCTGGCCCGGCGCCCGCGGCAACGACGCCATCCTCGCCGGCGAGGCCATCCGCGGCCTCGTGACGACGACCGGCGCCGCAAGCGGGGTCGCCGTCACGATCGCGGGCGGCTTCCGCGCCAACGGCCTGCGCAACGGCGGACTCACCGATCCGCCGGGCGCCCGCCTCGGCACCATGGCCGTGCCCGAGGCCACCGGTGACTTCTTCTTCGTCGGCACCGATGCCGACGACCCCGGCGCCCTCACCCTCTCGGGGTTGCGGCCGCTCGCGCAGCACACGCTGCGCTTCTTCGCCAGCCGCGCATCCGACGAGGAGACCCGCATCACCCGCTACGTCGTCGAAGGCGCCGACGCGGCCGTGCAGACCAGCCTCGTCACCACCGGCCGCGACATCGGCGACAACGGCCGTGATGGCAACGACCGCACCGTCGCCGTGCTCACCGGCGTCCGATCCGACGTCCACGGCGAAATCCACATCGATGTCGACGTCGCCGCCGGCCGCTTCGCCTACCTCTCGCTGCTCGAGGTCCAGGCCGAGTAGCGCGACGGGCTGCGCGAGAAGCGGCTGCGCGAGAAGCGGCTGCGCGAGAAGCCGCCACCGGCTCGACCGTATCTGGGATCAGCTCGGCTGGTCGACGTCGTCGGCGGCGTCGCTTCCGCCCCCGCCGCAGCTGCAGCTGGAGCCGACCGGGGCGACGTCGCCCATCAGGAAGGGGGAGAGGAGCAGCAGGAGGGGGATCACACGGCGCAGCATGGGTCGATGCTCGCAGCTGCCGTCCTCAGCCGCCAGAGGCCGAGAAGTCGAAGGGGTAGGTCACCTGCACGACGCCGCCCCCCAGGGGGGCCGGGAACATGAGGCGCTGGATGATGCGCTGCACGCACTGCTGTGTCGGCTGGCCGCCGGGACCGGTGAGGGTGCTCTGCACCACCGTCGCCATCTGCACCTCGCCGGTGCCGGCGATGCGCCACGACATCACGAGCCTGCCCGCGAGGCTCGGGTCCCTCGTGAGCTCCCGCTCGTAGCAGTACTTGATCTGACCCATCACGCGGGTGACGACGCGCTGGATCGCCTCGCGGCCCAGTCCTCCCTCATGGATGACCTTGCCGGCGACGACCTTCGTCGCGCCCTTGCCCCGGCCGCCGAGGTCGACGTTGCCGTCGCCACCGCTCCCGCGGCCCGAGCCGGAGCCGAACCCACCCATGCCCCCACCGCCGGCACCCGTCCCCCGGATCCCGATGCCACGGGCGCCGAAGATCGAGACGCCCCCGATCGAGCCGGCCATGTCCTGCGGCACGACCGACGGCTGGGCCACGATGGCAAGGTCGCCACCGGCGTTGCGCCGCTGCGGGTCGACGACGACGAAGCTGGTGCGCTCGGTGAGCAGGCGGTGCCGCAGGCCGAGGGCCTCGACCTCCTGCAGGGCCGCGTCGTCGGGGACGTCGCGGTCGACGAGGCGGGCCACGCGCTCCCGGGCCCACAGCGTCTGCAGCGGCGCGTGCTCGCGGCGCTCGAGGTGGTCCTCGATGGGGATCTCCCGACGATACGGTCCATCGACGCCGTCGCCGGTGACGACGACGGTGCCGCTCGCCGGTCCGCGAAAGCGCCCGAGCACCATGAGGGGCCGCCCCGGGTAGAGGTCCATCGGGGCCGACGGCTCGAGGTCGTGGGCCTCGAAGCCCTGAAACGACAGGCGCACGTTGGTGAGCGCCGGGCGCGCCGCGATGGTGCGGAAGTGGTCGACGGCCTTCTTCGCCTGGGCGGCGTCGACGACGACGAAGGGCTCGGTGCGGCCGGCGGCGGCGAGGCCCTCGATGAGGTGACGGTTCACGCTGCCGTGGATGCCAAAGGCAAAGAGCGTCGCGTCGCCGAGGTGCTCGTGCACGAGCCGGAAGGCGGCGCGCTCGGCGCTGATCATGCCATCGGTGACGACGACGATGGCCCGGGAGCGCGTCACGCCGTCGACGTCGCCGCGGGGCAGCGAGAACACCTTCTGCAACGCCGACAGCAGCTCGGTGCCGCCGCCCGTCTCCATCGCGTCGAGCATCGCCCGGCCCCGCTGCAGGTTCGTCGGTGTCGCTGGCAGGGACCCCGTCCCTGACAGCACGGCGCTGCCGCCGGCGAAGAACAGCAGGTTGAAGGTGTCCTCGGGGCGCAGCTCGGCAAGCAGCTCCCGCACGAGGTGCTTGCCGTTTTCGAGCGGGAAGCCGCCCATCGAGCCGCTCACGTCGAGGACGAAGGCGACGTCGCGGGGCGGCGCCATCCCCTCGGGCACCTCGCCGGGGGCCTCGCCCACCACCATGAACGTGTGCTCGCCGCTGTCGCGATCGCGATAGAGCAGCACGCCCGTCTGCACCTCGTCGCTGGCGAGGCGCCAGCGCAGGATCACGTCGCGGTCGGCGACGACGTCGTCGGCGCTGGAGCGGATCGACACGTGTCCCTCATCGCGGCTCGCAAAGACCGGGGCGACGGCGTGGCTCGGCGAGCCGATGCCGCGCACGCCGATGGGCGAGCGCACGGTGACGTCGACGCGGGTCTCCACCTTCGACGACGCACCGGTGACATGGCCGTTGTCGACGAAGTCTTCGGTCCCACTCCGAGAGGCGTTGCCGCCATAGCGGGGCCCGAGGGTCTGGGGCAGCACGAGCTCGTAGACGCCGTCGATGGGCCGGATGAGCTCGCTGGCCTCGACGACGACGCGGACGCGATCCCCCGGCATGATGTGGGTGAGGTGCATCGTCACGGCGTTCGGCCGCTGCTGCTCGAGCAGCCCGGCCGTCTGGCCGTTGTCGCGGGCCGCGTCGAAGGCCTGTCGGGCCTTCTCCTTCGGCCGGATCTCGGCGCGCAGCTCGCGGCGATCCCCGATCTGCATGCGCAGGTCGTGCACCGCCGCCCGCGTCGACGTCGGAAACACATAGGTCGCCTCGAGCGGGACCTTCCCCCGGTTCTCCCAGACCTGCACGAGCTCGATGCGGGCCACGAGGCCGGCGACGTCGACGGTGGTGTGCTGCGACACCAGCGGCAGGGTGTCGACCTGCGCGGCGTCCGTGAGTTCGAAGGCCGGCGCCGGCAGCGACGACGGCAGCTCACCGAACGCCAGCGTCGACGACGACAGCGCGAGGGCGCAGACAAGCACGAGGCCCCGGAGCGCGGGGACGATGCGGCGGTACATGGAGGCTCCTGTGGTGGGCGATGGACCGCCGTCGACGTGATCTGGTTCCGCCGCTGGCGGAGGGATGGTGGACGGTCCACACTGACGCCATGACGCCTTCGCTCAGCATCGCGCTCCTGCTGTCACTCGACGTTGCCGCCGAGGCCATCGCGGTCGTCGACGGCTTCACCCACACCTTTCCGCCGTCCGACGACGCGCAATTGCAGCCCCGCAACCTGCGCCCCCTCGCCTTCGGCGTGGCCCCGAGCCCGCCGGTCTTCACCCTCACGCGCGGCGATGGCAGCGTCGTTGCCGTCGACGGCGCCGTCGTCGACGCCGCGCAGTTCAGCGGCGCCCCTGGCGGCGTCTTCGCGGTCACCCTGCCCGAGCTGCTGGCCGGCGAGGCCATCACCCTCGAGGCCGCCTGCGACGGCTGCTTCAACCAGGCGGTGTTCGGCTATGCCATCGGTGACGACGTCGACGACGTGGCCCCCGCTTTCGGCGATGGCACCGGCCGCTTCACCTTCACCAACGGTGTCGGCGGCAACGGCCTCTTCGGCCGCACCGGCTTCGAGGTGGAGCTGTGTGTGCCGTCGCTGCTGGCGGATGAACCCGTCTTGCTGCGGGTGGAAGGCGAGGCCTTGACCACGCCGCGCCTGGGCGCTCCCGGTGCCATCTGCACCGACGGCAGCGCCGGCCTCGCCACCGCCTTCATCGTCGACGGCAGCGCCGAGCGCGACATCTGCGTCGACGTCGTCGCCGTCGACGTCGCCGGCCAGGAGAGCGCCCCCATCACGGTGTGCGGGGCCCTCGAGGCCGGCGAGGGCGGCTGCGCCGCGTCGCCGACGCCGACCGCCGCGATGGCCGGGCTGCTGCTCCTGCTGCGTCGTCGACGGCGCTGACGTCAGCGACCGCGGCGGCGGGCCCGGGCCTCGCCCTGCCGGGTGGCCTCGAGGACCCAACGGGCGAACTCGTCATCGTCGACGGTGACGATGTCACGCGCGCGTCGCCACACCTCGCGCACGGGCGCCGGCGCCGGCCCACCTTCACAGAGCCCGAGCATCACGAGGCCCCACAGCAGGCGACGACGCGCATCGTTGTGGCCGAGGGCCTCGAGGGCATCGATGACGACGTCGGCCGGCGCCCCCGATCCCGCCACCTCGGCCTCAAGGCCCGGCGCGCCGGCGCCGGGATCGTCGACCCCCAGCCGCTCCAACAGGCGCCGAAAGACCTGACGCTCGGCGACGGCCACCCGGCCGTCGTCGACGAAGGCCATCGCCATCAGGCCCCGGGCCATGATCGCGTGCTCCTCCCCGGCCGGCCGACGACGTCGACGGCCGCCGCCCGACGATGGTGACGCGGTGCTGCCGACCGCCTCGATGACGCCACCCACCACCTGCCCGAGCAGTTCGGTGACGAGCTCGGCCAGTGCGTGCAGCAGGGTTTCGGGCATGGCCCCAGTCTGCCGCAGCGGCCGTCAGGACCCGGCCTTGACACGGCGCCTGATTGGTTGAACCATTCATCCATATGGTGATCGATCGCCTGCCAGCCCGTTCCACCGCGGTGGATGCCTGCGAAGACGCCCTCCTCCAGCACGTCTTGTCGGGGGCGGTGCCGCCGGGCGGGCATCTGCCGCCGGAGCGCGAGCTGTCGGAGCAGCTCGGGGTGGATCGGGGCACGCTGCGGCCGGCCATCGCCCGGCTCGTCTCGCGGGGGCTCCTCACCCAGCGCCAGGGCCGGGGCACCGTCGTGCAGGACGTCGCCGACAGCGGCGGCCTCGACCTGCTCGCGCCCGTCATCGCCCGCGCCACCGACAGCGGCGACGCCCGCGCCGTCGTCGTCATCGCCCGCGACCTGCTGCGGCTGCGGCGGCACCTCGCCTCGGCGCTGCTCGAGCGCGTCGTCGAGGCCGCCGACGACGGCGAGCGCATCCCCGACGCCGCCCTCGACGTCGTCGACGCCCGCATCGCCGACCTCGCCGTCGCCTGGCAGGCCCATGGGGCCGGCGCGCGCGCCGGTGTCGCCGACGCCGTCCGGGCCGTCGTCGAGGCCGACCTCGCCGTGCTGCGGGCCGTCGTCCACGCCGTGAGCGACCTCGACGGCGGCCTCGTCTTTGCCCTCGCGCTGAACCCGGTGCGCCAGGCCCTCTTCGCCTGCCCGCCGCTGCAGCGGGGGATCGCCGCCGACCTCGGCGAGAGCGTCGTCGGCTGGTCCGTCGTCGTGGCCTTCCTGAAGGCGCCGTCGTCGCTGCTGCGGGACGGCATCGTCGCCGGGCTGCGCGAGCGCGACGCCCGCACCCTCGCCCTGCTGTCCCCTGCCCCTGCGGAGGCCCGCCCATGACCGCATCGATGTCTGCCTCGCCCCCGGCGCCGACATCCCTCGAGCGCCTGCTCCTCGTCGACGTCGGCGCCGTCGACGCCGCCCTCGCCGGGATGGCGGCCTTCGCGGCGCGCCTGCCCGACGACGTCGCGCGGCTGCTGCCGCCGGGCGCGCTGCCAGCAACATTCCCGACCCGGGCCCAGCTGAGCCGCGCGGTGGCCCGCATGCTGCGCCGGCTCGTCGTCGAGCCGGGGGCCTTCGGGCTGTCGTCGTCGCCGCCGCGGACGAACCTGCGGGCGCGCCTGCTGCGCGGCCGGGCCCTGCGGCTGCCGTTCCTGCTGTGGGAGGGCTCGGTGGTGCCGGGCGACCTCAGCGGCCTGCGCTCGTCGCGTGACGTCGTCATCCGCCACCTGCTGGGCACCCACCACGACGTGCAGCGCGGCATCGCCCAGGCCCGCTACGACCTCGAGATCCTCGCCCTGCACCCAGACGGCCTCACCACCCTGCGCAGCGACTGCGCCGCCGTCGTCGCCGGCGAGCACCCGCGCGCGGGGCTCTACCGCGACCTGTGTGTCTACGAGGGCTACCACGAGGGGCTGCTCGCCCTCGTCGACGACGTCCTCGCCCATGGCTTCCCCGCCGAGGGCGACCCCGACCTCTCCTTCTTCGCGATGCTGCGCTTCTGCGCGACGCTGCCCGACACGTCGCCGCAGCTGTCGTCGGTGTTTCGCGAGGTGGCCCTCGGCAGCGATGGCGACGTCGCTGCGCGCCGGGGAGCGACGGCATGAGCGTGCGCCTTGAGTCCCTCGCGGGCTGCACGACCCGCGAGCTGGCCCGCCGGTTCGAGGCCGGTCACCCCGTCGCCGTCGCCGACCTCGTCGGCCGCCGTTTCGTGGGCCGCTCGCTGGGGCAGCCCGGCGTCGTCGAGCGCCTCACCTGGCGCACGTTCCGCAAGGACATCCGCGCCGCCGACGACGGCGTCAATGTGCGGGTGCCGCAGCCGTGGCAGCGGCCGGACCGCCCCGAGCGCGAGGAGATGCCCTTCGTGCTCACCGACACCGCCCACGGCGCCGTCATCGACTATCGGCCGCGCCATCCCCTGCCCCATCCGCTGGGCCTCGCGGTCGACCCCCTGCGCCGCATCGACGACGCTGCCGACGGCGGCCCGATGGTGCTGCTGGGGGTCACGGAGCTGTGGGTGGGGCGTCGTCGCCTGCGGACGCCGACGTGGTTTGCGCTGACGCCCCTGGAGGACGTCGTCGAAGCCCCTTGAGGATTGCGGCGGCGTAGGCCACGACGTGGGCATGGCCAACCCTCCCGGTCCTCCCACCGATGTCGCCTCTGTCGTCGCCCAGGTGACGCGCCCCTCGCGCGTCGTCGTCACCGCCGGCATGCCCTACGCGAACGGTCCGCTGCACCTCGGGCACCTCGCCGGCGCGCACCTGCCCGCCGACATCTACGCCCGCTACATGGCCCTCGTCGTCGGCCGGCAGAACGTGCTGTTCGTCTGCGGCACCGACGAGCATGGCTCGACGACGGAGCTGGCGGCCATCAAGGCGGGCGTGTCCCCGCGCCAGATCCTCGACGAGGTGCACGACAAGCAGGCCCTGACGCTGTCGCGCTACGCCATCGGCCTCGATGTCTACTCGGGCACGTCGCGGCCGGAGTGCTACCCGATCCACGAGCGGCTCTCGCAGGAGCTGCTCACGAAGCTGCACGGAAACGGCATGCTCGAGAAGCGGTCGAGCCTGCAGTGGTTCGACCCGAAGGCGCAGAAGTTCCTGTCGGATCGCCTCGTGCGCGGCACCTGTCCGAACTGTGGCGACGACAACGCCTACAGCGACGAGTGCGACGCCTGCGGCAAGCAGTACGAGCCGAGCACGCTGAAGAACCCGCGCAGCGCGATCAGCGACGCCGTCCCCGAGATGCGGGAGACGAAGCACTGGTTCCTCGACATGAGCCGGGTGCAGGAGCAGCTCGCGCAGTGGATCGGCGAGAAGCAGAAGAAGAAGACCTGGCGGCCGGCCACCATCGCCGCGACGCTGGAGCTCGTGCATCCGGCGCTGCGCTTCGACAACGTCCATGAGCCTGCCTACAAGGAGCTCAAGCCGACGCTGCCGAAGCACAAGAGCCGTTACGCACCCGGCAAGAAGGTCGTGCTCGTCTTCGAGAAGAAGCTCGAGCTCGAGGCCGCCCAGAAGGCCCTGCCCTTTGCGACCGAGATCGCCGACGAGTGGGCGCACAGAAGCATCACCCGCGACATCGCCTGGGGCATCCCGGTGCCCGCCATCGACGACGATCTCAAGGGCAAGACCCTCTACGTCTGGCCGGACTCGTTGATTGCCCCCATCGCGTTTTCGAAGGTGGCCCGCGCTGACGGCGAGGACTTCTGGCGCGACCCGAACGCGCGCATCATGCAGTTCCTCGGGCAGGACAACGTCTTCTTCTACGTGCTCATGCAGGGCGCGATGTGGCTCGGCTCGCAGCAGGACATCCACCGCCTGCCCGTCGCCGGCGAGCTGCAGCTCACCGACGTCACGTCGGCCTGCCACCTGCTCGTCAACGGCGAGAAGATGAGCAAGAGCAAGGGCAACTTCTTCACCGGCGACCAGCTCCTCGACGAGATGGGCTACGACGCCGACCAGATCCGCTACTACCTCGCCACGCTCGACCTCTCCGACAAGCCGAGCGACTTCAACGTCGAGCAGCTCGCCGAGCGCAACCGCATCCTCGGCGGCATCGTCAACGCCGCGCTCGAGCGGCCGATCTCGGCGGCGCACTCGAAGTTCGACGGCAAGGTGCCGGACGGTCAGCTCATGCCCGACGTCGTCGCCGACACGGTGCGCATGGTGCAGCGCTACACGAAGGCGATGGAGCGCTCGGCGCACCCGTCGCTGCTGAACGACCTCGAGAACTACGCGCGCATCATCAACAAGAAGTTCACGCAGCACAAACCGCACGACGACCGCTTCCCCCTCGAGGGCCGTAGGGACGCGCTCTTCACCGGCTTCTACGTGCTGAAGAACCTCATGATCATGCTGCAGCCCTTCGTGCCCCAGACGATGGAGCGCGTGCGCGAGGCGCTGAACCTGCCGGCCTCGGTGTTCTCCCTCGACGAGCTCGGCAGGCCGATCCCCGCCGGCCACGTCGTCGGCGCCCAGGGCCGGTACTTCCCGTCCACCGAGGGCGCCGCCGACGTCGAGTGAGGCCCCTCAGCAGCCGTGCGCGCCGGTCGGCACGACGGCGCCGCGGTCGTCGAAGCGGCGGCGGTCGTCGTCGAAGCGGCGGTCGTCGTCGAAGCGGCGGTCGTCGTCGAAGCGGCGGTGGTTGTCGTCGAAGCGGTCGTCGTCGAAGCGACCGCGGCGGTACCCATCGTCGAGGTGGGCGTCGAGCACGAGCACGAGCCGGTCGGTGGCGCGATCGAGACGGCGCTGCTCGCGGCGGCTGAGGACGCCGTCGCGCAGCGACAGTCGGCGAAGCTGCTCGTAGTCCCGCAGCTCGCGGCGGAGCCGGGCCGCCTCATGGCGCGACAGGACACCCCGATGCACCGCGCGGCGGATGTCGGCCTCGGCGTTGCGCACGAGGTCGGCGCTGGCGACGACGGCGTCGACGTGGTGATGGCGGTCGACGTCGTCGACGGCGCGGTCGCGGCCGCGGTCGTGGTGGTGGTCGTCGGGGCCGTGGGCTGCGGCGGGCACGGCGAGGGCGACGGTGGCGATGACGAGGGCGAGGGTCTTTCTCATGGTGCGTGGCCTCCTGTGACGAGAGACCCGCACGCGGACCGCCGGGTAAACGAGAGCGGCCGTGCGGCCGCTCACCCCTGCGAAGTGAATGTCGACGTCGTCGGCGACGTCTCCGGCGGCTACTCCGCCGGCGGCGCGATGGGCGGCGTGGCCTCCTCGGCGGCGGCCCGGTTCGCCTCCCGCTCGTGCTTCACCACCCAGGCGACGACGCCAAAGATGAAGGCCAGCGGGATGAGCGAGAGCGCCACCGTCGAGCCGAGGAAGGCGTTGGTGTTGGCCTCGCGCGGATCGACGCACGACGGACACGCGAGCACGTCACCCGACCAGAGGGCCACGAGCGCGATGACGACGACGAACAGCAGACGCGACATCGCGGGCTCCAGGCTCAGAGGTAGACCATGAGGTAGATGACCGGCCAGACGAGCACGACGAAGCTCCAGAAGAGCTGGGCCGCACGCAGCTGGGCCAGTGTCGCCGTCCCCTGCAGCATCTTGCGCAGCACGAGCCCGAGACCCACGAGGCCGCCGACGACGTGCAGGGCGTGGGTGCCGACGATCATGTAGAAGAACGACGCGTGGGCCGAGCGCTGCATGTTGAGGCCCTGGCTGAGCAGCTGGGTCCACTCGTAGCCCTGGCCGAGGACGAAGACGGCGCCGGTGACGGCCCCCGCGATGGCGAGCTTCAGGGCCCGGGCCGCGTTCGACGTCGAGAGTGCCCGCACCGCGAGCCACACGAGCACGCCGGACACGAGCAGGAAGGCCGAGTTCACGGCCGTGGCTTCGACGGGGAGCCGGGGCTGGTCTGGCGGCGGCCAGATCGACATCGGCACGCGGGCGCGGGCGATGTTGTAGGCCGACAGCATGCCCGAGAAGAACATGATCTCGGAGCCCATGAAGACGAGCACCCCGAGGACGGCCGGCTCGAGGAAGCGCGACCGCGGCGCGCGCGGCCGCGCAGGCGACGACGACAGCGAGGAAGGGGCGACGGTAGCGACGGGAGTCATGGGCCGAAACGTACGGAGCGGACCAGCCCCTCGCAAGGCAGGTCCGCTCCGGCGGTGACGACGTCGTCGCTCAGGGTGCGGCGGGCTTGTCGCCCGGCGCGGGCTCCACCGGCGCGGGGGGCGGCGGCGGCGCCTTGAGGTCGGCGGCGACGGCCTTCATGGCGGCGTCGATGCCCTGGAGCTTCTTCTGCGCCTCGTCACGCTTCGCCTTGAGCTCCTCGCTGGCGGGCTTCTCGGCGTGGGGGTCGTGGCCGTGGTCGGCCTTCGTCAGGTCGTGACGCGCGATTTCGTTGATGGCCCCGTAGTTCTGCCAGTTGTGACCCTCGTGCTTGAGCACGTCGGGGGCGATGGCGAAGAAGAACAGGCCCATGAAGCCGAGCGACACGGTGAGGAAGTAGATGACGAAGCGCTTCTCGATGTCGAGGTGCATGAAGCGCGAGCAGACGAGCCAGGCCTTCACGACGGCGATACCGAAGGCCGTCATGAGGGTCACGGCCCGGATCCCGAGCTCGGGACCGATGAGCGAGATGACCAGCAGGACGAGCAGGACCGCCCAGGTCTTGATGTAGTAGCTCGGCGGATGGATGTGCTCTTCGTGCCCGTGGCCGTGGCCGTCGTGCCCGTGGTGAGCGTCATGCGCGGTGGCGGAAGCAGTCATGGTCGTGCTCACTTCGCGATGTAGAGGAGGGGGAAGAGGAAGATCCAGACGACGTCGACGAAGTGCCAGTAGATGCCCGCGTACTCGACGCGCTGCAGCTCCTTGCCCCTGGCGGCATCCCACGCGACGATGCCCATCGCGATGGAGCCGGCGATGACGTGCAGGGCGTGGAGGCCCGCGGCCGTGTAGTAGAAGGACCAGAAGCCCGACTTCGTGAGCACGAAGCCCAGCTCGATCTCGTGGGTCCACTCGAAGGACTTGATCACGAGGAACATCACGGCGCCGAGGATCGTGAGCCAGAGGTAGCGGGCCGCCTTCGGACCGTTGCCCGTCTGGGCCGCCTGGTGCGCCAGCACCGCCGACAGCGACGACGTCAGCAGCACGAAGGTGTTGATGGCGCCGGCCGTGGTGTTCGTGTTGGCCGACTCCAGCGCCCACTCCGGGTGACCGAGGCGGTGGATGATGTAGCCGACGAGCAGGCCGCCGAAGATCACGATTTCGGAGGCGAGGAGCCACCACATCGCGAGGCGACCGGACGGGAGGCCGGCGGCGACGCGGAGGGTGGCGATGGGCTTGGCGTGGCTGGACATGGAATGGTCCTCAGGAACGAATCAGGGAGTGGGGCTCACGCCTCGGCCTTCGCCGGGGGCTCATTCTGCGGCCAGTAGTCGGTCTCGCGGTCCGGGACGCTGTACTCGTAGGGACCACGGTAGACCGTCGGCATCTCGGCGAAGTTGCCGTGCGGCGGCGGCGACGGGGCGGCCCACTCGAGGGTGTTGGCCTTCCAGGGGTTCGGGCCGGGGTTCTCCTGCTTCGCGAGGGCCGTCTTGATCAGGTTGATCAGGAAGATGGCCTGGGCGCTCAGCATGATGAGGAGGCCGATCGTCGCGACGATGCGGAGGTCCTGCATGATCCCGTTCTTCACGAGGTCCGGGAAGTGGTTGTAGTTGTAGATGCGGCGGTGGTCGCCCCACATGCCCGTGAAGAACAGCGGGATGAAGATCATGTTGAAGCCGATGATCGTGACCCAGAAGTGCAGCTTGCCGAGGGTCTCGTCGAGCATCTTCCCGTACATCTTCGGGAACCAGTAGGTGAAGCCCATGAAGAACCCGATGATGGCGATCGGGATGAACGTGTAGTGGAAGTGCGCGATGACGAAGTAGGTGTCGTGGAAGTAGATGTCCGCGCCCGAGGCACCGAGGAAGATGCCCGTCACGCCGCCGAGGAGGAACTCGGCGACGAAGGCCAGGCCCCACAGCATCGGCACGGTCAGGCGGATGGAGCCGCCGTACAGCGTGGCGATGTAGAGGAAGCACATCTCGGCGATCGGCACGGAGATGATGAGGGTCGTCACCGTGAACACGTTCGCCATGCGCGGGTCGATGCCGGCGATGAACTGGTGGTGGGCCCACACGAAGAACGAGATGATGCCGGTCGCGAAGACCGTGTAGAGCAGGGTCTTGTAGGCGAAGAGCTTCTTGCGGGCGAAGGTCGCGATGATCTCACCGGACATGCCCATCGCCGGCAGCAGCACGACGTAGACCTCGGGGTGGCCGAAGAACCAGAAGAGGTGCTGCCAGAGGATCGGGTCGCCGCCCTTCTCCGGGTTGAAGAAGAAGGTGCCGAAATTCTGGTCGAAGAGGAGCATCACGGCGCCGGCCACGAGCGGACCGACCGAGGCCATGAACAGGATGCTGGCGACGACGATCATCCAGACGACGATCGGCACGTCCCACATGCGCATGCCGGGGGCGCGCGAGCTCATCGTCGTGACGATGAAGTTGATGCCGCCGAGGAGGAAGGCCACGAACTCGAGGGCGACGGCGAGCAGCCACAGCGTGGAGCCCGTCGGGGCCATGTTGAAGTCGCCATTGGCGGAGAGCGGCGGGTAGGCCGTCCAGGCGCCGTTGAAGCCGCCGCCCTCGGTGAAGAACGAGGCCAGCAGGATGACGACCGAGATGAGGAAGACCTGGTAGCTCAGGCGGTTGATCCGCGGGAACACCATGTCGTCGCAGCCGATCATGAGCGGGATCAGGAAGTTGCCGAAGGCCGCAATGAGCACCGGCATCGCGAACCAGAAGATCATGATCGATCCATGGTTCGTGACGGCCGCGTTGTACTCGAGCGACGACATGTAGCCGAAGCCCGGGATGAACTTGCCCGGGAAGGCGAGCTGCATGCGGAAGGCGTAGGCGAGGAAGCCGCCGATGAGCGCCATGAAGACGCCCGTCCACATGTACTGCTGGGCGATGATCTTGTGGTCGGTCGACCAGAAGTACTTCAGGAAGAAGTTCTGGGGGCCGTGGTGGCCGTGATCGCCGTGATCGTGGTGGGCGTGGTCGGTAGCGGACATGTCGTCCTCTCCAGGTCGGAAAGCAGGGAAGGAAAGCGTCAGCGCGGGCTGTTGGCGGCGAGCCACTTCGCGTGGTCTTCGGCGCTGTCGACGACGATGCGGGCGAACATCACACCATGGCCGATGCCGCAGATCTCGGTGCACTGGATGTCGTAGGTGCCAGGCTGCTCGGCCTTGAACCAGCCGCTGTTCCAGCGGCCCGGAATGACGTCCTGCTTGAGGCGGAAGGCGGGCACGGAGAAGCTGTGCAGCACGTCCTTCGAGGTGCCCTCGAAGCGGACGACGTCGCCGACCTTCACGTGGAGCTCGTCGGCGGTCCTGATGTCGTCCGGCGTGTCGAGCTTCTTGTCGGCGCCCGCGTGCTGGAAGGTCCAGGCCCAGCGCTGACCGATGACCTTCACGGTGTCATTGGGCTCGGGCTGCTCGATCTTCACGTGATTCCACACGCGCACCGCGAAGACGAGGATGATGACGTCGAAGACGAGGACGGCGTTGTGCGGGTAGGTGATCCAGCGCTTGTGCTGCGGATTGTACCCGTCGATGTGCATGGCCTTCTGGCCAGGCTTCTCCTTGAACTTGAAGATGAAGTAGAAGAAGACGCCCTGGGCGAGGAAGAACCACGCCATCGTGATCACGCCGATGAGCATGATCAGGAAGTCGATGTCGCCGGCGTACGACGAGACCTGCGGGATGAGGGACTCGATCACGGGAGTGCTCCGGTCGGGCTCGGGGTCGGGCTCAGAGGAGGAAGAAGACCGTCACGACGGCGATCCAGGCGATCACACCGCCCATGGCGAGCAGGAACGAGTTCTTGGCGATGAGTTCGGGGTCGGGAAGCGAGGCGTTGCCCATGGGGTGCTCCGAGGTCACTGCGGACGCTTGACGGGGAGGTCGGCGACGTAGCGCGCCAGGTCGTGGAGCGCGTTGTCGTCGCCGAGACCGAGCGCGATGGCGCGCATCTGGCCGCCGGTGATGTCCTTGGGGTTGGCGCCGCGGGCGCCGGACTTGAACTTGCGCAGCTGCTCGTAGACGTACCAGTCGGGCTGACCGGCAATGGGCGGGGCGTTGAGCGCCTTGTTGCCGGAGCCGTCGGCGCCGTGGCAGGCCGTGCACATGCCGAAGGTGGCGGCGGCGTTGGGGCCGTAGCCGCTGATGGCAGCGTCGGCGTTCTTCGCCGGCGGCAGCAGGGCGACGTACGCCGCCATGTCCTTCACGTCCTGCTCGGTGGGCAGCGTCATCGCCATCGGCTTCATGCGCAGGCCCGGGGCGTCGTCGAAGTGCGAGCCGCGGATCTCCGCCCGGTACTTGACCAGCTGCGACTCGACGTACCAGGCGGGCAGGCCGGCGATCGGCGGAGCCGCCTGGGTGAGCTTGCCGTGGCCGTCGGCGCCGTGGCACGGCGTGCACTGGCTCCAGCGGGCCTCGGCGCGGGCCAGCGGCTCGGTCGGCTCGCAGGCCGCCAGCACGGCGAGACCGAGGGTCAGGATCGTCGCTGCGACAGTTCTCATGGGGAAAGCCTCAAGGGACATTTGGCGGCAGACCGGAGGTGAAGCAACCCGGACATTCCCGGGTCGGCCGTCCGTGCGGTCCTTTGTCGCAGGACCGCACGGGGTGGCTCAGTAGTTCTCGTGCTTGAGCGACTCGAAGAGGCGCGGCTCGTTGATGCAGACGACGGGGTTCTTCTTGAGGAAGAAGGCGAAGGCCGCAAGGAACAGGCCGGCGATGCCGATCAGGGCGGTGATGTCGGTCAGCGCGATGCTGAAGTGCGGCGCGTGGTGGGCAGCGGCCTCGACGGCCTCGCCAGCAGCGCCCGCCGGGCCGCCGTGGTTCGGCATGACGTTCCAGAAGATGTCGAGCGTGTGCACCGCGAGCATCCAGATGGCGGCAACGGCGAGGCCAACGCGGTGACGCTTCACGTGGCGCGAAATGAGGAACAGGAAGGGGATGAAGAAATGGATGATCGGCATGGCGAGCGAGACCTTGTCCCAGCCGCCTTCCATGCGGACGATGAAGAACTCGGTCTCCTCGGGCATGTTCGCGTACCAGATCAGCATGAACTGGCTGAAGGTGATGTAGGCCCAGAAGACCGTGTGGCCGAAGAGGAACTTGCCGACGTCGTGGTAGTGCTCGGTGGTGATGGCGTGCTTGAGCATGCCGCCCTTCTGGAGGGCCATCATCGAGAGGGCGAGGAAGGCGTAGAAGCCCACCATCGCGCCGGCGAAGTAGTACACGCCGTACATCGTCGAGTACCAGTGCGGCTGCAGCGACATGAGCCAGTCGATCGCAGCGAACGACAGCGACAGCGCGAAGAGAAAGATGCCGCCCGCAGAGAGCTTCCAGAGGAAGTGCGTGATGGCGGTGCGCTGCTCTTCACCCTCGGCCTTGTCCATGGCGACGGACTTGCGCCACACGAGCTGGCCAAGGACCGACCAGATGCCGAAGAAGATGACGGCGCGCATCAGGAACTTCGACATCGAGTGGTTGCCGAGCTCGGCGCCGAGCCACCAGCGCTTGGCCTCGAGGACGCTGTCGCTCTCGTGGCTCCACGGGTAGAGGTCGCCGAAGCCGAGGGCGGCGATCGGGATGAAGAGCACCGCGAAGAGCGGCAGCGTCGCGGCGGAGGCCTCGGCGATGCGGCGGACGACGGCGGACCAGCCGGCGCGGGTCGCGTGCTGGATGAGGACGAAGCCGAGGCTCGCCAGGGCGATCGACAGCACCGTCATGAACGCGAAGAGGTAGGAGAACTTCGCGCGGTTGCCGTCGTGGCCGAGCATCATGCCGACGGTGGCGATGGTGCCCAGGCCGCCGATGGCGCCGGCGATGAGGGGGAGCTTCGCCCAGAGGCTGCCCTCGGGGACGGTGATGTCGGTCGGTCGCTCAACGTGGTGGCTCATGGGGTGCTCCGACTCACTTCAGCGTCTTGATGAAGGCGATGAGGCTGTTGACCTCGTCGTCCGTGAGCGCGTAGGGCGGCATCACCGGCGGGAAGCCGTCGACGATCTTCGCGCCAGGCTCACGAATCGACTGGGTGATGTAGGACTCGTCGGCGGTGTAGTCGGCGCCGCCGGCCTTGCCGGTCTTGCCGAACAGACCCGCCCACGACGGACCAACGCCGGGCTTGCCGTCGAGGCTGTGGCAGGCGTTGCAGCCCTTGGCGGCGTAGAGGGCCTTGCCCTTCTCCTCCGGCGGCGCGTCGTTGCTGACGACGGCCTCGGGCTGACCACCGAGGGTGACGTTCGGGTCGCGCTGCTTCTGCAGGGCGCGGACGTAGGCGACGACGTTCCAGCGGTCGGTCTCGTTGAGCTGGGCGGCGTAGCTGCCCATGTTGCCGTTGTTCACGCCGAGGAGGATCGCCTCGTAGATCTTGCCAGCGGGCATCTCCTTGAGACGCGCGTCGTGGAAGCTCGGGGCCTTCACGCTGAGGCGGCCGTTGACGATGCCGTCGCCGTCGCCGGAGAGGCCGTGGCAGGGCGCGCAGTAGATGCCGAAGCGCTCCTGGCCGCGGGTCAGGGCCGCCTCGTGGTCACCGAGGTCGGGGAAGGTGGTGACGGCGCGGCCGTCGACGCGACCGAAGGCGCGGGCCTCATCGGCCTTCTCGAAGCCACGGGCCACGGTGCCCTTCGGCGGCGTCCGCATGTAGCGGCCGTCGGCGAAGAACTCGGACTTGCGGAAGGCCTTGCCCTTCTCCTGCGTGTCCATGTTCTGGATCGGGTGGATCGGGGGCTTCTCGCTCTCCCACCCGCGGCACCCGGTCAGGGCCACGGCGGCGACGAGGAGGCCGCCAGCGATCTGCTGCGAAAACGGCGTCTTCATGGCTTCAGTCCTCGAGCTCTTCGATGTGGGTGGCGCCGGCGTCCTTCAGGAGGGCCTTCGTCTTCTCGAGGTCGAAGCGGCTGTCGGCGGCCTCGATCATGATGAAGAACTTGTCGTCGGTGACGCGCTCGAAGGCCTTCGACTTGAAGGCGGGGTGGTAGTACTGCGGCAGGCGGTTGAGCACCCAGTTGCCGAAGAACACCGTGAGGCAGCTCGACAGCACCGTGAACTCGTACCAGACGGGCACGAAGGCCGGCAGCGAGTAGAGCGGCTTGCCCTGCACGATGAACGGGTAGTCGTGGCCCATCGCCCAGATCTCGAAGCCGATGGCGAAGAGGCTGCCGCAGATGCCGAAGATGAGGACGTACCAGGGCAGCGTCGACGGCTTGAGGCCCATCGCCTTGTCGAGGCCGTGCACCGGGAACGGGGTGCAGGCATCCCAGCGGGAGTAGCCGGCGTCGCGGACGCGCTCACACGCCTTGTAGACGGCCTTGGGGGTCTCGTACTGGGCCAGCAGGCCCCAGGTCTTCGAAGTGGTCGCCATGATCAGTGACCCTCCTTGTGCGCGTGGGCGTGGTCGCCGTGGCCGTGGTCGTCGTCACCGAAGTGCGGGTCGGCCTCGGGCATGACCGACTTCACCTCGGCGATGGCAATCACCGGGAAGAAGCGGATGAAGAGCAGGAACAGCGTGAAGAACAGACCGAAGGTGCCGATGAGGAAGAACCACTCCGTCTGCGGGATGAAGTAGTCCCACGACGACACCAGCGAGTCGCGGTGCAGCGACGTGATGGTGATGACGAAGCGCTCGAACCACATGCCGACGTTGACGAAGGCAGCGACGATCCAGGTGACGACGAGGTTCGTACGGAGCTTCTTGAACCAGAACAGCTGCGGCGCGGCGACGTTGCAGCCGATCATGATCCAGTAGGACCACCAGTAGGGGCCGAAGGCGCGGTTGATGAACGTGAAGCCCTCGTACTCGTTGCCGGAGTAGGCGGCGACGAAGAACTCCATGCCGTACGCGTAGCCGACGAGGCTGCCGGTCAGCAGGATGATCTTGTTCATGTTTTCGATGTGATGGATGGTGACGAGGTCCTTCAGCCCGAGCCACGCGCGGGCCGGGATGATGAGGTTCTGCACCATCGCGAAGCCACCGAAGACGGCGCCGGCGACGAAGTAGGGCGGGAAGATGGTCGTGTGCCAACCGGCCAGCTGCGACACCGCGAAGTCGAACGACACGATGGTGTGCACCGAGAGCACGAGCGGCATCGAGAAGGCGGCGAGGAGCTGGTAGGCCTTCTCGTAGGTCACCCAGTGACGCATCGAGCCGCGCCAGCCGAGCGAGAGGACACCGTAGAAGACCTGACGCCAACGGACCGTGGCGCGGTCACGCATCGTCGCGAAGTCGGGGACGAGGCCGGTGAACCAGAACAGCAGCGACACCGTGAAGTAGGTGTTGACCGCGAAGACGTCCCAGGTGAGCGGCGACCGGAAGTTCGGCCACAGGTTCATCTGGTTCGGGATCGGGAAGAGCCAGTAGTCGAGCCACACGCGGCCGGTGTGCATGACGACGCAGCTGGCGGCGCAGATGACGGCGAAGATCGTCATCGCCTCCGCGTAGCGGTTCACCGACGTGCGCCACTTCTGGCGGAAGAGATAGAGGATGGCGCTGATGAGGGTACCGGCGTGACCGATACCGACCCAGAACACGAAGTTGACGATGTCCCAGGCCCAGCCGACCGGGTTGTTGTTGCCCCAGATGCCGGGGCCTTCCCAGACGAGCCAGCCGAGGTAGCCGAGGAACATGGCGAGCACGCTCGCCGCGAGCATCAGGCCGAAGACGAACGGCGCCGGGGTCTTCAGCAGCGGCGCCTCGTTCACGGCGAGGACCGTGTTCGTGACGTCGTGGAAGGTCAGGCCGCCGCGAACGAGGCCCTCGCGGCCCTCGATCGGATCGGGAAGGACGAAGTCACCACGGGTGACGGGGTCCTTCGGGAGGAGGTGGTCGTGGGGGGCGGTGGAGGTCGACATGTCAGCCCTCGAGCTCCGGGTTGGTGTTCTTCAGCTTGGCGAGGAACGTCGTGCGGGGACGCACGTTGAGCTCCTGGAGCATCTCGTAGTTGCGGTCGCTCTTCTTCAGCGCGTGCACCTTCGACTTCTCGTCGTTGATGTTGCCGAAGGTGATCGCCTGCGTCGGGCAGGTCTGCGCGCAGGCGGGGACGACGGCGCCGTCCGGAACCGCCTTGCGATCGCCGCCCTTGATCTTCTCGGCCACCTTGGCGGCCTCGATGCGCTGCGTGCAGTACGTGCACTTCTCCATCACGCCGCGGTAGCGGACGGTGACGTTGGGGTTGCGCTGCAGCTTGTAGATGTCGAAGCGCGCGTTCTTCACCGGGTCGCGGTGGATGTTCGCCGACATCGACCAGTCGAGGTAGTTGTAGCGGCGCACCTTGTAGGGGCAGTTGTTGGCGCAGTACCGCGTGCCGATGCAGCGATTGTAGGCCATCGAGTTGATGCCCTCTTCGTCGTGGACCGTGGCCGCCACCGGGCACACCGACTCGCACGGCGCCTGCTCGCAGTGCATGCAGTTGATGGGCTGGTGGTAGGCGACCGGGTTGTCGACGTCGCCGCTGAAGTAGCGGTCGATGCGCAGCCAGTGCATCTCGCGGCCGAGCAGCACCTGCTCACGGCCGACGTTGATGATGTTGTTCTCGGCCTGGCAGGCCACGACGCAGGCGTTGCAGCCCGTGCAGGCGGTGAGGTCGATGACCATGCCCCACTGCTGCCCGTCGAAGGTGATCGGCGTCGTCGGCTGGATGGTCTCGACGGGCCGCTGCGGCGGGTTCTTGCTGTGGGCGACGAGGTTCTCGGGGATGTCGCCGGCGTGCGCGAACTCGGACTCCGGCGCGGCCTGGTCACCACGGCGCTTCGAGCGCGGCGTCGCGCCGTGCTCCTGGTAGATCTTGAGCTTGCCCTCGCGGATGTGGGTCTGACGGCCCTGACCGAGCTCCAGCGTGCGCAGCTTGTCGCCAGCGGCCTTGCCCGAAGCCTGGGCGAAGGTGACCTCGTTGTAGGGGTCGGCCGGGGTGTTGAAGTGGTCCTGGGTCGAGCAGAGCTCGATGGTCTTGTTGGCCTTCTGGATGGTGCCCGCCACGAAGCGGCCGCCGTTTTCACCCATGAGGGCGAAGCCATCGACGCCGACGCCGCTGGCGACGCCGCCCGTGGTGCGACCGTAGCCGAGGTTCAGGAAGGCCGAACCCTTCGGCAGACCGGGCAGCACGAACGTGGGCGCCTCGACCGTACGACCGTCCACCGTGATGGTGACGATGTCGGACTCATAGCCGTTGCGCTTCACCGCCGAGATGATTCCCAGCTCGTTGGCGAGGGCCGGCGAAATGACGAGGGCGTTGTCCCAGCACAGCTTCGTCATGAAGTCGGGCAGCTCCTGGGTCCAGGGGCTGTTGCCGAAGCGGCCGTCGAGGATCGGGCCGAAGCTGAGCGTGATCTCGAGCTGGGCGGTGGGCAGCTTGAAGTCGGCGGCCGCGATGGCCTCGAGCTTCGGGGCCGCCGTCGACACCGTGCGGGCGCCGGGGCCGGCCGCGGTGAAGACGCCGTCGTGCAGGGCCTTGCGCCAGGCCTTGCCGGTGACGTTGGCCTCCTGCCAGGTCGCCTCGACGAGGGCGCGGTCGTCGGCGTTGCCCTCGATGATGCCGCCAAGCAGGGCGACCTCGGAGCGGGCGCCGAAGATCGGCAGGATGAGCGGCTGCACGATGCCGGGGGCGCCGTCGAAGCTGCGGGCGTCGCCCCAGCTCTCGAGGAAGTGCGCGAGCGGCAGGTGCCACGTCGAGAGCTGCGCCGTCTCGTCGGCCATCAGGCTGGCGACGATGACGTGCTTCGCCTTCTTGAGGCCGTCCTTGAGCTTGAGGGCGCCCGGGGCGGTGTGGGCGAGGTTGGCGTCGATGATGACGACGGTGTCGACGGCGCCGGCGTTGAGCTCGGCGGCGAGGGCCTTCACCGAGGCGGTGCGCGAGGCCGACGACGTCGCGCCGTCCTCGATGCTCACCGTCTGCAGACCGCTGTCCTGGGCGCCGAGGGCGACGTTGACGGCGGCGGCCCAGGCGTGGACGGCGGCGGGCTGCGTCTCGCCGACGAGGAGGACGGCCTTGCCCTTCGCGGCGGCGAGGTCCTTCGCAACGGCGGCGACGAACTTCTCGGTGCCGGCGGGGGCGGCGCCCGTCGGCAGCGCGCCGAGGGAGACGCCGGCCTTGCCGAGCTCGGCGCCGACGGCCTGCAGGAAGGCGGCGATCTGCGACGACGGCACGCGCAGGCGGTGGTCGGCGGTGGCGCCCGTCGTCGTGAACGTCCCCTCGACGGCGTAGAGGCGCGACATGCGGCCGGCCTCTTCGCGGTTGTAGATGCGGCGGTTCGTGCCGAACGCGCGCGCGTACTTCACGGCGTCGGGGCCGGTGACGAGGAAGTCGCTGTCGAGGGCGAGGATGACGCTCGCCTTCTCGAGGTCGTGGTGCACGCGGGCGCCGGGGCCGAACGCGAGCTCGGCACCCTCGAGGGCGCGGTCGGGGGAGGTGGGATCCCAGCTGTAGACGCCGGCGTTGGCCCACTTCGCCTTCGCCTTCGCGAGCAGGCGCTTGACGGTGGGCTTGTCGGCGCCGTCGACGACGAAGGCGAGGCCCTTGCCGCCGGTGGCGTCGAAGCTGGCGAAGTGGGTCTTCGCGAAGGCGTCGAAGTCGGCCCAGGTGGCGGCCTCACCGTGGTTGCCGGCGTGGCCCGCGTTGAGGCCCTTGCGCGGGGCGCGGCTGCGGTCCGGGTCGAAGAGGCGGATCACCTCGGCCTGGGCCCAGATGTCGGCGGCGCCGCCCGACGACGGGTGCAGCGTGTTGCCCTCGATCTTCTGCGGACGGCCCTCATAGGCGGTGACGACGACGCCGAGGGCGCCGGTGCTGCGCGGCTGGACCGTGGCGTAGTGGGTCGCGACGCCGGGGAGGACCTCTTCCGGCTGGTGCGTGTAGGGGAGGATCTCCTCCTCGGGGCGACGGATGCAGGCCGTCGACAGGCCGGCGAGGGCGAGCGAGGCGCCCGCGAGCTTCAGCACATCACGGCGCTGCATCTCGGGGAGGGGCGCCGTGCCCGACGGGAATTCGACGTCGAGGTCGGCGACGACCAGCGGGTCCGACGTCTTGTGGGCGACGGAGCGCCAGTACTTCGGGCCGTTGTTCTTCTCGGCCTCGGCCTTGTAGGCGGCGCGGAAGGGGGCGAACAGATCGCGCTTGGACATGGGGGGCTCCAGGCTCTCGGCGACGAGATCAGGACAAAACGAGGAGGGGCGAAGGCCGCGGACCGCTCAGCGGTGGCAGCCGGTGCAGCCGGCGGTGGCGCGGACGATCTCCTGACCGTCGGGCATCACCGTCACGGCGTTCTTGTGGCCGGGCGGGTTGAGGCGGGTGGCGATGTCCTTCGCCTTCGCGTCCCACTCCGGCGTCGACTGCCAGGCCATGTTGGTGACCTGATCGATCGGGCGGAGGTTGGGCGCCGGGTCGTTGTGGCAGTCGAGGCACCAGCCCATCGACAGCGGCTGGACCTGACGAACCACTTCCATCTGGTCGATGCGACCGTGGCAGGTGGCGCAGCCGATCGCGGCGCCCTCCTTCTTCAGGCCGACGTGGGCGGCGTGGTTGAAGTAGGCGTAGTCGGGCAGCTTGTGGATGCGCTTCCACGGGATGCCGCCGCCGTCGTGCTCCGGCTTGCCGTCGCCCCAGCTCTTGTAGAGCGGCGCGAGCTTGAGGCTGCCGAGCTTCACCTGCTTGTGGCAGTTCATGCACACCTGCGACGGCGGCACGCCGGCGTGGGCGCTCTTGTCGACGTTGGCGTGGCAGTAGCGGCAGTCGAGGCCGAGGGCGCTGCCCATCGTGCCGTCCGACAGCTTCACCATGCCCTGACCCGCGTGCAGCTCATGGCTGTACGGGATCGGCTGGACGGGGGCGTACCCGACGTCGGTGTGCTTGGGCGAAAACCAATACCAGACCACGAAGATGCCCACGCACGTGAGCACGGTCAGCACGGGCGGTGCCACGCGCGGGATTTCGTTGGTCCACTTGGGGAAGATCAAGGCCATTGGGCGTCCTCACCGGGGCTCGCGTTTCCGGGGCGGCAGCTACACAAAGCCGCGCAGCGTCACAAGAACGATAACGAGCATCGACGACGCCCTTGACCCGTTGCTGACCGTGTTTACGAGCGCCGCCGCATTGGACTGCGGTGCCGCGATGCGACAAAGCGCCACATCCGTCGTCGACTGCGACGAGGTGCCACGCACCGGAGGCCCGCGTGCGGGAATGCGCGGGCGTGTGGAGTGGCCCGCTGCCCCCGTTGGCGAAGGCCCGGGTGATCGGCACGCTCGCGGCCATGCGCGCCTCCTCCGCTGCCCTTGCCGCCTTCGTCCTCGTCGTGGTCGCCGCCGGCTGCGAGCCCCCGCCGCTCCTCGTCGGCTGCAACACCGACGTCGAGTGCGGCACCGACCAGATCTGCGATCGCGACAACGGCGTCTGCGTCCCCGCCGAGTGCCTCATCGACGCCGACTGCGGCGACGGCCGGGTGTGCGCCGACGGACTCTGCGTTGCCGGGGTGGGTGAGGGTGAAGGCGAAGGCGAGGGTGAGGGTGAGGGCGAGGGTGAAGGCGAGGGCGAGGGTGAAGGCGAGGGTGAAGGCGAGGGTGAAGGCGAGGGTGAAGGCGAGGGTGAAGGTGAAGGTGAAGGTGAAGGCGAGGGTGAGGGCGAAGGCGAGGTGCTCGACGAGGCCGCGGTGCGGGCGGCGCTCGACGACGACGTCGAGGCGGGCGTCGTGGCGCTGGGGCTGAGCCACGGCTGGCCGGTCCGGCTCGACGATGGCCGGCATGTGTTCGTGTCGCGGCGCGCCGATCGCACCTTCCTGGCCGGCGACTTCAACGGCTTCGTCCCCGAGGCCATGCAGGTCGTGCAGCAGGCCGGCCGCTTCGCCTATGCCATCGCCGTGCGCGACGATGTCGCGGGCGGCGAGGGCTACAAGTTCGTGACCGCCGCGCAGAACGGCAGCTTCCACGCCGACCCCGACAGCCGCTTCTACACCTTCGACAATTTCGGCGAGCTCAGCCTCGTCGGCGACGAGGGCGCCATCAACCGCACCACGGTGCCGCGCCTCTATGCGCGCTTCGTCGGCGTCGACCTCGCCGGTGACGATGTGCTGCTGCCGCGCAATGTCCGGGTGCTGGTGCCGGCGACGACGGCGACGCATGTGCTCTACGTGCACGACGGCCAGAACGTCTTTGCCCGCGACAGCTCGATCCCCGACGGATTCCAGATCCCGTTTGGCGGCTGGCGCCTCGACGAGGGCACGCCCGCCGGGCTCATGATCGTCGCGATCGACAACACGCCCGAGCGCTTCTTCGACTACAGCCACGTGCCCGACTTCGTGCTCGGCGCCGACCGCGGCGGCGGCGGCGACCGCTACGCCGACTTTGTCGTCGACACCGTGCGGCCCCTCGTGGCCCGCGTCTTCGGGGAACCCGCCGTGCGCGGCGTGATGGGCAGCTCGATGGGCGGCCTCATCAGCCTGCACATCGTCGACCGGCACCCTGGCGTCTTCGACTACGCCGGCTGCCTGAGCTCCACCTTCGACTGGGGCACGTTCAGCAACGTCGGCAGCAACGACGGCGACGACACCCTCATCGACCGCGTCCGCGGCGACGGCTTCACCGGCACCGTCGTCGGCCTCGACTCCGGCGGCACGCCCGTGAGCTGCGCCGACACCGACGGCGACGGCATCGAGGACGACGTCAACGGCGCCGTCGACGACAACTTCTGCGTCACCGTCCAGATGCGCGAGACGCTGCTCGACGAGGGCTACGTCCTCGGCCAGACCCTCTTCTACGACCACGACCCCGGCCTCAGCGGCAACGGCGCCGAGCACCGCGAGGACGCCTGGGCGTTTCGCGCGGCGACGATCCACATGCCGCGCTTCATGACCCTGACGCCGTAGCACGCTGCTGAAGAACGGCTTGGCGTCTTCAGCACCGGCCGGGGTTCATCGCCCTCACAGACGAGCGTCAGCGACCGATGAGGCGACGGGCGAGGGCGCGCGTGTAGGCGATCGCGTCCTGCCGTTCGTGGCGCTGCAGCGGCCGGCCGACGATGGCTGTGACCTCGGGATCGCTGAGGTTCTCGAGGTGGATGATGTCCTGCCGGCTGAGCCCCGCCGTGAGCAGGGCCTCGAAGACGTCGTCGATGAGGGCGCCGGTGCGGCCGCAGTAGTCGTTGGCGTACTCGGACCACTCGCCGGTCTGGCGGGCGATGGCCGATTGGTGGATCTGGGCCGCCGACCGGTCCGTGAGCACCTGGGCGAGGTGGCCACAGTTGCATTGGCCCATGTGCCCCCACTGGTAGGGGGCCCCCTGCTCGAGACGCTCGGCGACGACCTGCAGCGCTTCGACGAGACTCTTCGACATCGCTTCGTTCCTCCGGTGGATGTCCCATGATGACGACCCGCCGGCAGCCGCGCCAGTGTGATACGACGTCGTCATGGCCCTCGCCGATGAGCTGGAGAAATCGAAACAGAAGCTGGTCAACGAGGCCGGCCGCGCGCTCGTCAAGAAGACCATCGAGGACCTCACGCTCTCCCCCGAGGAGAAGGCCCGCCGCGCCGCCGAGGACGAGGCCGCGTCCCGCCTGCGGATGGTGAAGCTGATCCTCGGGGGCGTCTTTGTCCTCGTCGTCGGCGTCGTCATCATGCGCCTGCTGGCCCGCCTGTGGCTGTGGGGCATCGCCCTGCTCATCGTCGGCGGCGTCGGCGCCGCGGCGTGGTTCGCCTTCAAGCCCCAGCTCGAGGCGTGGAAGGCGAAGCGCCTGGCCGCCCGCGCCGAGGCCGAGGCCGCCCGCACCGCCGCCGATCGTGAGGCCGCCGCCAGGAAGGCCGAGGCCGACGCGAAGCAGAAGCTCGAGGACGAGCTCGCTCGCCTCAAGAAACAGGTCTGACGCCGGTCGCACCCACACCGACATCGGCACCTGCATCGGCACGGCGCGAGACACCAACGTCGTCGGACGTGTCGCGATCCGACACGTCGGCGGCCCCGACGCAGGGTCACCGCTACCATCGTCATCGTGGCGGATGCGGCCCTCCCGGGGGACAACGACGCGTGCAACGCCCGCGATGACGTCAGCCGCCGCGACCTCGACCTCGACGGCCACCCCCTGCCCCGTCTGGCGCCGGCACAGCTCGCGCTGTGGCTGCTGCGAGCGGTGGTCCGCAGCGGCGCGGTCGCTGTCGTCTTCGGCCTGGTGGGCCTCGCGCCCCCCATCGTCGTCGTCGTGCCGGTGGTGCTGTGGGTGCTGTTGTAGGGCATCGGCCTGGTCGTCTTTGGCGCCGGCCCAACGCGAGGGGCACGACAGCGAGCGTGGCCTCTTGCGCCTCGAGCGGGCGGCGCATCCGCGCTTCTTCGCCGTCGTCGACGACGTCTGCGCCCGCCTGTCGATGACGACGCCGCAGGCCCTGTTCCTCATCAACGAGAGCAACGCCTTCAACGCCCGGGTGGAGTCGCGCTCGACCATCATGCTGGGCTTCGCGTCGCTGGTGGCCTCCGACGTCACCGCCCTGCGCAGCACGCTGGGGCATGAGCTGGGACATCACCTCGCCGACGACACCGCCGACCCGGCCCTGCTCGCCTGGGCCCAGCTGGAGGCCATGGGGCAGACGCGCTGGCTGGCCTTCCCCTTCGCCCCGCTGGCGGGCCGGCTGGCCACGAGGACGAAGGCCGACACCATGCGCCGCTGCCGCATCAATGAACATGCTGCCGACTTCTGGGGGGGCGTCGCCGCCGGCCACGACACGACCGCCGGCTGTCTGCTGCAGGATCGCCGCGCGAGCCTGCTGTGGTCCGCCGTCGTCGACGATGTGGTGGTCTTGCGCGAGGCGGGGCTGCGCGTCGACGACCTCTATCGCTGTCTGCGCTACACCAGCCACATCGCCGACGAGGACGGCTTCGCCATGCTGCCGGCGACGCGAGGCACCGGCCAGGGCTTCGGCGTCGGACCCCGGTGGCAGAATCCATTCGCGTCAGCGCCGTCGCCGACGACGCCGGCGTGGGAGCACGACACCGAGGAGATCATGCTGCCGGTCCGCGCCGACAACAGCGACCGCGAACGTCGCAGCGACCTCGCCTCCTGCGACGAAGCGCCCGCGGCCGAGTAGGTCAGCGCGCGCGCCGACGACGATGGCGCGCCTTGTCGAGACCCCGCTGCAGACCGGCGCCGATGACGACCGTGCCCGACGACGACGCTCGCTTCGGTCCGACGAAGCGCGTCGTCAAGAACGCCACGGCAAGGCCGACAACGACGACAACGCTCATGATGTCCAGAAGGTGGTGGGGCGCGCTCATTCGAAACCCAGCAGGCGACCGCCCTGGTAGACGATGAGGGAGCTCACGACGGCGAGGACCGTCATGTAGGCCGTCTGGAAGGCCGGCCACTTCCACGACCGGGTCTCGCGCTTCACCGCCGCCAGCGTGCTCATGCACTGCATCGCCAACACGAAGAACACGAGGAGCGAGAGCCCCGACAGCGGCGTGTAGAGAGGCGTGCCATCCCGGCGCGTGTCCTTCTTCATGGCGTCGCGCAGGGAGCTGCTCTCCTCGTCGGCCTCGCCGAGACCGTAGACGATGCCCAGCGTCGAGACGAAGACCTCGCGGGCGGCGAAGGAGGCGAGGATGCCGATGCCGATCTTCCAGTCGAAACCCAGCGGCGCGATGAGGGGCTCCATCGCATGACCGAGGCGGCCGGCGACGCTATGCTCGACGAGCACCTGGCGCGCCTCGTTCTCGATGGCCACGAGTTCGGCCTCGCGCTCCTCGCCCTCGGGGATGGTGGCGGTGGCGGCGGCCTTCGCCTTGTCGCGGGCGGCGGCGACCTCGGCGTCGATCGGAAACGTGAGCAGGGCCCACAAGACGACGGTGATGGCGAGGATGACTGTGCCTGCCTCGCGCAGAAACGTCGCCACCCGCGACGACACGGCCTTGTAGAGGGACATGGCCCGGGGCAGCCGGTACGGCGGCAGCTCGAGCACGAGCGGTGGCGTCGGCGACCTCAAGATGGTGCGCTTGAAGACGGCGGCCATGACGACGGCGGCGACGATGGAGAGCGTGTACATCGCCACCATGACGACGGCGCCAGGCTCGACGACGCCCCAGAGCTTCTGCTGGCCGGAAAAGACCGTGGCGATCATGAGGGCATAGACGGGCAGGCGCGCCGAGCACGACACCAGGGGCGTGACGAGGATGGTGACGAGGCGGTCGCGCGTGTTCTCGATGGTGCGGGTGGCGAGGATCGCCGGCACCGCGCAGGCAAAGCCCGACAGCATCGGCACAAAGGCCCGCCCATGCAGACCCACGCCGGCCATGATCCGATCGAGCAGGAACGCCGCGCGGGCGAGGTAGCCGGTGTCCTCGAGGATCGCGAGGAACAGGAACAGGATCGCGATCTGGGGCACGAAGACGACGACGTTGCCGACGCCGGCCACGACACCATCCTTCATGAGCGATTGCAGCAGCGGCAGCGACGACGGCACCACCTGCATCACGACGTCGGAGACGAGGCCGACCACGCCCTCGATGGCGTCCATCAGCGGGGAGGCCCACGAGAACAGGGCCTGAAAGAGTGTGCCGAAGACCAGCACCAGCAGGAGCGGACCGAACACCGGATGCAGCGCCACGGCGTCGAGGCGACGGGTCATGGCCTGCGATGGCGCCTCCGATGCCGGGCTGGCGACGACGATGCCCTGCGCCCACGTCCGAGCCCGCGTCTGCCGGGCCTGCACCGCGCGCGCGGCCAGCTCGCCCCGCAGCGGCCGCGGCAGGCCCCCCAGCGAGAGGGCAGCGGCGTCGACGGCGGGCAGCGGCGTCTCCGTCGGCGACAACGTGCGCGACAACGCCATGAGCCCGAGGGCCCGGGGCGCCTCGAGGCCCACGGCGGCGCTCATGCTTGCGCCGGCGGTGTCGACGGCGGCGAGGGCCTCCTTGAGGCCCGGAATCGTGGCGCCGTCGTCGAGGCGGGGCGGGTTCAGCGGCAGACGACGCGGCGGCGCGCCGACGAGGCCGCCGAGCAGGGCCGAAAGCGCCGCGGCGCCGCCGGCGACGGCGGGTGCGGCCACCGTGGGCACGCCCAGGCGCTCCTGCAGGGCGGCGACGTCGACGCGGCCGCCGTCGGCCTCGATGACGTCGGTCATCGTGAGCGCAACGACCAGGGGCAGCGGCAGCTCCCGCAGCATCGCCACCAGGTGCAGATTGCGCTCGAGTGCGGTGGCATCGACGACGGCGACGACGACATCGGCGCGGCCGACGCCCGGCAGATCGCCGAGCAGCACGCGCACGGCGACGGCCTCATCGTCGCTTCTCGGCACGAGGCTGTAGGTGCCCGGCACGTCGACGACAGTGGCAGTGACGTCGGCGGCGAGGGTGGCGCGGCCCTCCTTGTGCTCGACGGTGATGCCCGGGTAGTTGCCGGTCTTTGCCGACAGACCCGTGAGGGCGTTGAAGAGGGTGGTCTTGCCGCAGTTGGGAGTGCCGAGGAGCAGCACCGTCGGCGTCGTCTTCGTCATGGCATCACCGGGGCGTCGGTGACGACGAAGACGCGGGCCTCATGGCGACGCAGGCAGACGCGGGTACCAAGCACCGAGAGTTCGAGGGGATCACCCAGCGGGGCCCGGCGGGTGAGCGTGACGCGGGCGCCCGGGACGAGGCCGAGCTCCATCAGACGCAGCACGGTGCCGTCGACGGCGCCTTCGATGTGGTCGACAACGACGGCGCGGCCGGGGGCCACGGCGTCGAGACGGGTGCTGCGGGGTTCGGCCATGGGCCGCTTCTTTCCGTCACAGGGCGTGACAGGGCGCGCCGGCGCTCGCGGGGTCTTGAGAATGCTTCTCAATATTAGCGGCCGGGCCGCCCGCCACAAGGGGGTTCGGCGGGTCGCCGGAGCGCCGCTGTCGACCGTCAGTGCGCTTTGGCCCAGGGCTCTTCGAAGCGCGCTGGTCCACCGCAGGACTTCGCGTCCATCTTCCAGCCGCCTTCGTCGATCCAGTTCACCCGCATGAACTCCCGCGGCGGCGAGCTGGTCGAATAGATGGCGGTGTGGCCCTCGAAGCCGCTGAGCCAGAACTCCTGGGGCTCGCCGGAGGAACAGCTCAGGTAGAAGGCGTTGTCGCAGGCGCCCTCGTCGGCCTCCTGCTTCTCGCAGGCCGCGCGCACCTCGGCGGCGCGCTTGCGCAGACGGGCCGTCATCCCGGCGGGGTCGGGTTCATCGTTGTGCTTCGTGGCGACTTCAAAGAGGGCCGCCGGCACCGACGACGGCGCCCCGCTGAGCTTCGGCCCCACCACCGGGCCGGATTGGGCGGCCGGCGCGGCCGGTGCTGCAGCCGGCGCGGCCGGAGCAGCCGTCGGGGCCGCGTCTGTCGACGACGGCGTACACGCCGACAGCCACAGCGCGACACCAAGCAGGGTGGTCTTCTTCATCATCAGCGGTCTCCTGGAGTGAACGATCAAAGGATGTCGTCGTCATCCGGCGTCGCCACGAAGGTGAGTCCGGTGGCCGTGTAGTGGCGCCAGCCGTCGCCGATGAGGTTGCCGTGGGCGTCGGGCCGCATGAGCACGGCGCGACCACCGGCGGGGTCGATGCCACCGTAGCTGCCGTCGGGATTCCTGTGGGTGAGCACGACGGTGTGGTCGCCGCCGGGGCCACCCTTGTAGTCCACGCGCACCATCACCGGCTCGCCGCGGCGCAGGGCCCCGTCGAGCCCCGACAGCGCGCCGGGGTCGCCGATGGCGACGGCGTGGGCCTCGAGGCCGAGGGCCCCGGCGGCGGTGCCGACATTCAACATGCCCGTCCCGTCGACGAAGGCGCCGGCGTCGCGGAGGGTGTCGTTGAGCGCGACCGGGTCCTGCGGCTCACCCTTCAGCTTCGACGCCACCATCGCCAGCGACGTGAGCACGCAGCCCTGCCCGGAGAGTGTCGCCGTCTTGCTCTCGCCCAGCCTCGTCTTCGGCAGCTTCGACTGGTCGAGGACCGGCACGCCCCCGACGCTGTCGCGCAGACGCGGCTGGCCCGTCGACAACCCGCCTCGTGGGGCCCGGCGGGGCTCGGGCAACGCCGAACTGCCGTTGCGCATGCCCTCGTCGATGGCTGCGCGCGTGGCGTCGTCAACCACACCCGTGACCGGCAACCGGTGCGCTGCCTGGTACTGCTTGAGCGCTGCTTCCGTGCGTGGACCGAAGTCGCCATCGACGCGCAGGGAAGGCTCGACGTGCAGGGCGTTGAGCTGCTCCTGCAGCGATGAGACCCCCGGCCCGGCGTCGCCACGCGCGGCGCCCTCGATGCCCTCGCGGCTCACACCGCCGACGACAGCGGATGGTGCCGACGACGACGACGATGACGACTTCGAGATGGTGTCGCCGGGTGTCGATGTGGCGAGCTGCTCGAACGACATCGCCCCATCGTCAGGCACGGTCGGGTCGGGTGCGGCGACGGCGATGCTCGACGAGGCGGCAACACCCTTGCGCTGGATTTCCATGAGACCCCCGCGCTTACGCTAGCCGAGCGGCGCCTCGTCAGGCAACGGCCCCCACGTTCATGGGCTGTCCTCGAGGATGAGTTCGGCGGCGACGAGGCCGGCGCCGGTGAGGGCGAGGGCGCCGGCGATTGCGGGGTCTTGAGAATGCTTCTCAATATTACCGCCTGCGGCGGCCCCGACAGGGAGATCGATGGTCTCACCCCAGCCCTTCACGTTTCATTGCTGCGTGGTGCACCGGCGCTGCGCGACCTCACCCCCACTGCGGTCTCAGGGGCAGGTGACCGCGCAGTTGCTGCCGTCGCGATCCCGCAACAGCGTCGACGTAGCGTTCGCACCAGGTGCGATTCGACAGAAGAGCTCCTCGACGGACAAACGGGTGGCGGGTTGGCCCTGGATCGGTGGACACGATTGGTCGTTTCGCGAGATATCGATGTCATCGACGGCCTCGGTCACGCCAGACACGGCGATGCGCGGCGCCAGGGTGAAGCTGTCGAGTTCAGGGTTCGATGTCAGGGCAAACCGGCCTCCGACGGTCGCCAGCCGCGGGAGCGCGAGCGAAGCGAGCGTCCCGTTGCTGGCGACGTTGAGGTTGCCGGAGACGGTCGCCAGCCGCGGGAGCGCGAGCGAAGCGAGCGTCCCGTTGCTGGCGACGTTGAGGTTGCCGGAGACGGTCGCCAGCCGCGGGAGCGCTCCCTCGCCTTCGGCATCGGTCGCGCTCCCGAGGTTGGTGAGGTCGAACACGGTGGAGATATCAAGCGCGCCGACGCTGACGAGCGACGCAAACGAACTTGCGGCGTTTGCTTCGTTGGTCACGCGAAACGTCGACAGATCTTCGCTGTTGGTCACCGAAAATCGCCCGCCCACGTCCCGCAGGACGGGGAAATCGAGATTGATCACCGCGTTCGTCTGATTCGTGGCCTGATTCTGGATCTGCAGCACGCCCGTGACCACGCGAAGCGCCGAAGCCTGGACGAGCCTGAACTGGTTCTGCGCCGAGAGCTGACCGGTCACGTTGACGTTGCCCAGGATGACTTGGGCGGCCGACGTGAGTCCGGCAACACGGATGCCGCCCTGGTCGACAAAGGCACCGACGCCAACGTCACCAGCGAGCACGCTGACCGCTGGCTCTTCGGCGGTCCCTCCCAGGCCCTCGCAGCTCCAGATGCAGCTATGCCCGCCGGCATCGAGATTCGGCAGCTCGATGGTCGCGCGGTCGCCGATGACCGGGCCAGCCGACTCCACGGCATCATCGCATCGCACCTCACAGGTATCCGCACCTCGCACCGCGATGGCCATGACCGCGTTGCCGCGGTCTTCGCTGAGCGTGAGGGTCGCGTCGTCGATGACGACGGCGCGATCGACGACGACCTCGACGCTCACGTCTTCGTCACCCCGTTCGCAGGTGACCGTGAGGGTGTCGCGACGTGAACTGTTCGATTCGCCATCCGTGACCGCGCAGGTGGTCTGCGGCACACCGTTGAGCCCCGTCGCCGTCACGAGGTCGCGGGCCTCGACGGTATCGTCCTGGGGGAAGGCCGTGAGCACGTTCGCCTCGACGGCAAGGGGCCGGAGGTCCAGCGTGCCCTCGACGCCATCGCATGTGGCGGTCAATGTCACATCGGCGCTGTCGAGGTCGGGCGAAGGGAGCGCCGCGATGGTGTCGCAGACGGCGCCCGCTACGGCCGCGTCACCGTCGAAGCCGCGGGCCTGTAGCGCCACGGCCCCGGTGTAGACGAACGGGCTCGTCACCTCGGGCCCGTCAACGACGAAGAACCTGACGGTGTCGACGACCTCGCCTTCGCCCTCACCCTCGCCTTCGCCCTCGCCCTCGCCTTCGCCCTCGGCGGGCGGCGGCGCATCGCAGGCGATGGCGACACAGGTGATGGAGACGAGACCGAGCACGACGGAGCGGAGGCGGAATGTCATGGGGCGTCCTCGAGGCCGAAGGGTCGGAAAAGCTAGCCGGAGCGCTTCACCACCGACAACACGCCGGCTGCGCGACGGTCTGCAGCCGTCACCCGCGCTTCACGCGACCTCAGTGGTGAGGTCTCGTCGACGCCAGGGGTCAGGGATCGTCGGCGGAACCCATGACACAAGGCCCAGGCTTCACGGCGCGTCTTCGAGGAGCAGCTCGGCCGCGACGAGGCCGGCGCCGGTGAGGGCGAGGGCGCCCGCGACGGCGCCGGTGCCGATCGCGACGGACTCGTTGCCGCGGATGCCGGCGACGACGTCGGGGTTCTGG